>JGI24711J26586_10002288_pt1 | contig 13741 bp, 7 predicted proteins | sample BioPla3DNA1_FD_26586 | JGI IMG/M metagenome (IMG submission 26586)
GCCGGGATTGGCGTTACCCACGACTCCGTTGAACGGGCAGGGGCGCTGGTCGATGCAGGCGTGGATGCTATCGTGATCGATACCGCGCACGGTCACACTAAAGGGGTGGGTGACATGTTGCAGCTCATCAAGCGCACCTACCCCGGTATTGATGTTGTGGTGGGGAATATTGCTACCGGTGATGCGGCACGTTGCCTGGTCGATGCCGGTGCTGACGCCGTGAAGGTGGGTATTGGTCCCGGCTCCATCTGTACCACCCGCGTGATTGCCGGCGTGGGTGTGCCGCAGCTGACCGCCATTTACGAGGTGGCCACCGCGTTGAAGGGAACCGATGTGCCGCTGATAGCCGATGGTGGGTTACGTTATTCCGGTGATATCGTAAAGGCGCTGGCTGCTGGGGCCTCCTCTGTGATGATGGGGTCGATGTTGGCCGGAACCGAGGAGTCGCCAGGCGAAACCATTATTTTTAACGGCCGCAAGTTCAAATCCTACCGCGGCATGGGTTCACTCTCCGCGATGCAGAAAGGTTCCAAGGATCGTTACTTCCAGGATGTGGAGGATGACGTGAAAAAGTTGGTGCCCGAGGGGATAGAGGCCCGCGTTCCGTTCAAGGGAACCCTTCAGGAGGTCGTTTACCAGATGGTGGGTGGGCTCCGTGCCGGGATGGGTTATTGTGGCGCAGCGAATATCGAGGCGTTACACCAGGCCAAGTTTACCCGGATCACCTCTGCAGGGTACGCCGAGAGCCACCCGCATGGTGTGATGATTACCCGCGAGGCGCCTAACTACAGCAAGGGGAGCGAATAGTGGACGGTGAGGTTACTTCTCGGTACCCTCTTGCATTGGCACGAAGATAAAGTCACCGTGCAGCGTTTTCCTGAACTTCTCCTCGCCGACCCGCTCGATTTTGGTCATTTTTTGTCCCATTCTGCCACCTAGAGGGCCCACCAACCAGCCTCCTACCTTAAGCTGTTGGAGCAATTTCTCGGGTACCTCTTCGGGCGCTGCCGTTAACAATATTTTATCGAAGGGGGCATGTTCTGGTAATCCCTCGAAGCCGTCTCCGTGGTAAAGGTTCGGGTAATAGCCCAGCTTGTTTAGTGTCTCTTTGGCCGTTTGGTATAGCAAGTGATATCGCTCGATGCTATACACCTCCACGTCCATTTCACAGAGGATGGCTGCCTGGTAACCGCTGCCGGTCCCTATCTCCAGGACCTTCTCCCCGGGTTGTAACTTGAGCAGTTGGGTTTGGTAGGCTACAGTGAAAGGTTGGGATATGGTTTGTCCCTTTTCGATGGGCAAGGGGCGATCGTCGTACGCGTAGGCCGATAGCTTCTCGTCGATAAAAAGGTGTCTTGGAACCTTCTCTACGGCCGTGAGCACCCTCGCGTCATTTATTCCTTTCCTCCTAAGTGCTCTTGCCAGTTGCTTTGCTTCTCTGTTCTCCGTTTGTTGGATTTCTTTGTTGTTTGCCTGCTGTTCTTCTCTCTTTTCCATCTGCCCTGTTGTTTTATTGGCCATTAGTAGGGTTTCTATCTTCTTCGTCTGTAGTGTTCCCCGGTTGTCTCTCTGCTGGGTTATCATGGGGGCATTTTCTTTTCCATCTTGTTCCCTATCCCGGTCTGCGGTGTTAGGCGCAAAAGCGATTAAAGTTCCCACCCAGCAAAAGGCGGTAATCAGAACCAAGGGGAAGAGTAGTGTTTTTCGTTTCATGTTTTCACCGTTTTCTGTTTCAAGCAAAGATAACTATTTATCGCTTACTCGACAAGAGGGATTAGCTTCGTGTGTCGCATGGATCGACTACCACCCAAATCCAATATAGGGATGTAACACTCATTGATTGGAATAAAAGTGCTACCTTTACATGGCATTTCATTTACACGTGGATGATAAAAATGAGATGGTATGGCTCAATAAAGGTGGTGAAGGAAGAAAAGGCGCACCAGTTAAAAATGATGCGGTATGGTACAAGAAAGCGAACCAAAACGATGGGTAGAGGAGATGGTCAATCAATCAAATGGCCCAAGCGGATTATTGGCCAACGAGGATGCAGGATCGTTTGACTGGGGAATCATGTATAACTCGGTGGTTGCCGTGCGTTCCGAACCACTGCACGCCGCGGAGATGGTGACGCAAGCGCTGCTCGGTACTCCTGTGAAGTTGCTCGAGCAGAGGGGTGACTGGAGGAAAGTGCAGCTTCCCGACCTGTATGTTGGTTGGGTGGATGGGTCGTTGCAACCTGTATCACGGGAACGACTTGACGACTACCTGACTAAATCAAAACTCATCGTTACCGCCAACCAAGCCACTGCTTTTGAGGAACCGGACTGCCGCTCCTTACCAATGTCCGATCTAGTGGCCGGGAACATCCTAGTGTTTCAAGCGTCGGTTGATACGTTTTACCGGGTATGTTATCCCGACGGTCGGGAAGCGTACGTTTGTAAATCGGACGCGTTGCCGGTGGATAAGTGGCTGGTAAATGTTGATCTGACGGGGGAGAGCATCGTGAAGCATGCCCTGCAGCTCTTGGGTGTACCCTATCTCTGGGGAGGCACCTCCACCAAGGGGCTCGATTGCAGCGGGCTCACCAAGCAGGTGTACCTGATGCACGGTATCATGTTGCCTCGTGACGCCTCGCAACAGGCGATGCAGGGAGAGCCAGTAGATACGGGTGACAACTTCAGTAACGCGCGGTCAGGCGACCTGCTCTTTTTCGTATCTAAAGCAAGTGGTGATAACCTGGTAGATCGGGTGACCCACGTGGCGATATACATGGACGATATGCGGTTTATCCACGCCTCGGATCACGTGCGGATAGGTAGTTTTAATCCCAACGACCCACTGTACGATGCGTTTAACGCTAATCGCTACTTTTTGACGAAGCGGTTTATACGCGATGGGCAGACCGTCAACGTGGAGACGCTCATTAGCACCGGGCTGTTGACAGGGCCTATCCAGGAGACAGCGTCTATCTCGACACAAGGGGAGGTGGCACCTAGACGGGTTGAGTTGTCTCCTCAAACAGCGCAACCTCCTATTAAACGGAGCAATCGTTCTCCTGGGGCGATGAAGTTGACCTGGTTGCCTTACGAGTTAAAGTTGACCCACCGGTTTACCCTGTCCGGCTCCTCTCGTACAGTTACTCCCGCGGTTCTCACGCGTATTGAATATGACGGGTTGGTAGGCTACGGCGAAGCATCGTTACCCCCCTACCTGGGCGAATCACCTAATTCCGTTATCAAGTTCTTGAAGGAGGTGGATCTTTCGGCATTCCGTGATCCAACGGGTATCGAGGAGATCATGACCTACGTGGACGGGCTTTCGGTTCACGACACGGCCGCTAAGGCCTCGGTGGACATCGCGTTGCATGACCTGACGGGTAAGATACTCGATGTTTCTTGTCACAAGTTGTTCGGGCTGGATAAAAGTGGGGTGCCCAACACCACCTTCACCATTGGCATGGACAGTGAGGAGGTGGTCCGGGTGAAAACGTGGGAGGCTGTCGGTCGATTCAACATCCTGAAAGTAAAAGTGGGTGGTGAAGATGACCGGCGGCTGATTCGGGCTATCCGTTCGGTGACCGATTTGCCCTTGGCGGTAGATGCCAACCAGGGGTGGAGTGACTGGCGCAAAGCGTTGGATATGATTCTTTGGATGGCGGAACAAGGGGTAGTAATGGTGGAGCAGCCGTTGGCAAAGCATGCCCTCGATGATACTGCTCGCCTTACCGAGGCGAGTCCTATTCCCATATTCGCCGACGAGTCGTTGCAGCGTTTGGGTGACCTGCAACGTTTGAAGGGAGTGTTTTCAGGCGTTAACATCAAACTGATGAAGTGCACCGGTATGCATGAGGCGTGGAAAATGCGTGAATTAGCCCGCCTCCTGGAAATGAAGGTGATGATAGGGTGCATGACCGAGACTTCCTGCGCCATTTCGGCTGCAGCCCAACTAAGTCCCGGAGTTGACTTTGCCGACCTTGATGGGGCGTTGCTTATCGTGAATGATTGTTTTGAGGGTGCCCGTCTGGAAAAAGGGAAAATCATCCCGTCCGATCTGCCAGGGATAGGAGCCCTACCGGTAAAGGAGTTATCCTTTGGTCGGTAGTATATCCTTTCTCCAAGCGACTCCCTTGACAAAGCTCATCGCCTCTGTGGTTCTCGCCTTTGCAGTGTGGGATAGTGTAATTTAATCCGTGGGGTGGCGGTCTTTTACGCAACGGGTTGTATAAACTGCTCCCCAGTTGTTCTCTCGAATATGGCTGGCAGACTCAACATTGTTTATTCTGTACGGAGCTGTTGCCGTGGGTACGGGTGTCCCATCCCTAACTTTATCGTAGGCAATGGATAGGGAAAAAACGCCGTTCAAGCTACCAAAGTAATTCTCTGCAGGAGTATTATCTGCTGCCAAGCCCATTTGTCCCGCGTTGATAAGGAAAATCAAGGCCAGCTCCACTTGATTGGGGGTTCTCCATCCGGTTACCCCCTGTTCAGAATAGCCGTCACAAGGGTCTATCCCTCTTTTATAATCATTAAATTTAGCTTGAAAACTACCTCCCGTAGAACGATTATTCTTCGCTACATAGAAATCATAGGTAAGTGAGTTCGCCGCATCTCTATAGAGGTGGGGTACGGGGAGCGGTCCACTCCCCACGAAGCGCGCACGATAGCTGGTGGGGTCCATGTTTCGTGAAACCCTGATATAAGCAGGCTCTGTATTGGTACTCTTGTGTAGGCGAGCGATATACCCAAAGTCACCGGATATATCTTCATTAGCCTCTCCCGGGTCTATTTTTTTTGGCAAGTTTCTAAAACACCTAACCCTGTAAGCGGCATAATTCCCCAAGGAAATACCCTCATCCGCCCAATAATTACCAATAGATTTGGGGGTGTTTCGTTTTGGGGTGGTTACCTGGTAGTAGGACTCCTTTTGCCTTGTCAGAGAAGCGTTTCCACCACTCCAGTATAAGTCGACTCTATCCCTTAAATGGTGGAACCAATAGGCTTCCGGTATGGTTGCCTTACCAATATAGGTATTAAGCATTTGGTTGTAGGAGGGCAGATACCATTTGATCTCATCCTCGTCTATCATACCATTACCGTTGTTGTCCCGGTTTCGTTGCAGGCAGGCGAAGGCACCGGTGTCATAAAGTCCGTTTGTGAAATCGCCCCACCAGTTCTCCGGTATTAAGTTGCCATAAACGGGATCACCTGGCTGCCACCTCATGATGTTTTCGGTGTTGGAGCGTGCTTGTACCGTTTTGTTTCGCCAGAGTGACCTACCCGAGCCATCAGGGTTAAAAGAGATTCTAAAATCGCTACTATTATCTTTCGATTTTGCCCAGATATTGAGCATGTTGGGACGTCCGTTCACTTTATCCACATCGTTGTAAACAATGCCACCGTAGCTGGCAGATGGTTTGGAAACAGGATATGTCTCATCTATAGATTCCATCCCATAGCCAGATACCACTTTAGCGGACTCACGGGTAAAGATAGTCCATATAGCTTTTTGGCGAATCTGTAAAGCGTTCTCACGAAAGAGGCGGGACTGATGGTCCTTGCTCATGCAGGAGACTAGAAAAATAGCCATACCCCTCATCGGTTTATTGGTAAAATCACCATAGCTTATAGGTATGGCCGGGTTAACGGGATGAGCATCATAAAAGAATTCATCAATATAGGCGGTAAACTTAATAGAACCATCTGCTCTGATGTAACTATTAAGCGCACCACTCTTTATCATATCATTCAACTCATCTACTTTTATTCTTGGAACGGGACTGTTTTTATTGGCTTGATCGCCGGGATAAGGAATAAGCCGGTCGGAGTTAGCCGGCATGGGGGAAAAACTTGCCCAATAGATATCAACTTGCCCCTCGGTAGACATGTAGGCATTGTCAAAAGGGGTGTTTACTAAATAGCTAATCGTATCCGTACCAGCCCTAATCTTAGCAACAGACTCCGGAGAAACCCTCATCTCAACATTGGCATAATGAGAGTCGACAATAATCTCTTTTACAGCGTAGAAAACAAAACCTTCCGTTAGTGGATTTACCTCTTCACCCGCCAGGCTTGCATCTTCATAGAGATCCGTGTGACACGCTTGCACGTCAGACTCGATGATAATATCCTTCACACCCCTGATATAGATATTATAGGTATAGGCATAGTTACCTAATACATTGTAGTTATTTGGATCATTTGGATCATGACCTAGTGGAACATAGTAGTAAGCGTCGGCGTAATAAGCATCATTGGGGTCGGTACTTTTTACGCGTGCTTTGATACGTGCGAAAGTGCACATTTCGGGAGCGTATTCAAAGGCGGGGTGCTCTGACTTGATTTCCCGCACGTTTCTACCTTCGGCATCTTTCTTTAGTTTTCCCCTTAGTTTGATTCCCTCCGGCGCGGGGATGTCGATCATTTTTGTCGGCACTTGGCTATTCTCCATCTGGTAGTAGTAAAAATCACCCACCAGTTTTGCATCCAGATTGGAACCAGGGGGTTTACGTGTGATGCTTAAGTCCTCAGGCACGTCAAACTCTCTGGGTGCTAACCTATAGACATCATTATTCCTCGTTGCATGGGTAAAAACAAGGGGCTTGTCTGCCACTACCAATCCACGGCGCGGTATATTCTCAACCGAATATTCAGCCAATTCAACTTCAAGCGTGTTTATCACATCCGGGTGGATAAATATGCGGAAGCGCACCTTGCTCTCGATGCTACGGAGGTGAATTTGTACATTGGTGTTCATGCCGCATGCTACCGTTACGTTGGTATAACCCCACATAAGGATATTGTTTCGCACGCCGCGGTTGGAGGGTGCCTGGTGAATATTGATGAAACGTACCTCGAGCTCTTTCAGTTGACTTTGCGTGGAGATGCCATCAAGCGTACTGGGCGTAATATCCATATTGTAGGAGGCTTCCGCGTTAGCAATCAGGTAGATGGTGTTCTTCCCTTTTGGCAGAAGGATATTGTTCAGCGTGCCGGTAGTGAATGGGTGGGTAAGCGCAAGCTCCTCTTTGCTGTAAAACTTGCTGATACCGCTCACCCTATTTCCATTGGCATCGAATACAAGCATATAGAGATCGGAAACGGCCTCCTCGCTCTCCCTAGACGGCTCCTGTGCCCTAAGCTCTACCTCGGGCAGGGAAGGCATCTTGAAAGCGAGGTTCACATAGGCGCCCTCGCAATCTCCTGAAAGGTCGCCTTCACCGGAAAACAGGTCCCTGTCGGTGCAACCAAAAGCAAGGGTAATGGTAAAGAAGAGTAGTGTTATATAATAAACCTGTCTTTTGTACATCACTGTTTCACTTTCTTGATCTGTTATCGTCTCTATGCTTTAACTTGTTCTCTTTAGCTCGATATTGAATGCGAGAAGGTGGACTATTTCAATTAAATATCGGAACATCGTACGCTATATCTTGAATCGTAGTGGATTGGAAAACGATATTTGCCCTCGCTTCATCAATTTCCCAAGGGATATTTACCGTGTACCTGTAGTGACGGTTGCGGTAGATGTTATAGTCGGCCTCCCGCTCCTCCACAAGATCGAGGTATTTTCTCGTGCCTGCTTGCATCTCCTGCATCTCTTCCGGGGTGGCCGTGAAAAGCGGCACCTTGACTACCTGCGGGTCAGCGATGGAGTTGTTGCTCCTCTTCCGCGCTATCTCTATTTTCAGGTAGAGCGTACCCTTATCGTGCAACGGGTCGGGCCAGTCAGCCGGCTCGGTAGCGGAGAAAATCTTCTCCGGGAAATAGATATCTGTGGGGATTACTTCGGTGAGACCATTCCACGGTTCATCCGCGATAGTCACGGAAATAGGTGTTAAGGAGCGCACCCAGGGTTTTTCCACCAACGTGTAGAAAGCGGGTACCTCCTCAAGTGTTACCTTAACATGGGTGGGTTGATAATTGTTCAAGCAGGAGGGATCTATCTTTCCAAGCTTTAGGCTTAGCTTTGCCATCGCTCGAAGCAGTCCCACCCTACCCCCGGGGTCTTCCGATCTGGCACGGGGGAACGAGCTGACCGGCTTGAAGACGGCATTGGTGCTTGATGGCAGGATGGGCTGCCAAAAAAAGGGAGCCTCGTAAGTTCCTTGTCCGATATACTGGTTGTAATAGACCCGGCTCATCATACGTACACGCTCACTGTACACCTTGTCCGCGTCCGTGAACGGGTAGGTATCGGAAAAAAGCACGTCGTTAAGAAAAGCCGGGTATGCTGCCGTCTTCACTTTTGTCGCCACCACATCAGTCGGGTTGGCGATAAACAAAATATCGTAATAACCTGCATGGGGCAATTTAATCTCGTAATCGTCCATCCAGCCAGTACCTTTCTTTCCCTTGGTGCCTACCGTGATATAGGTTTTCGAGGGGTCGGTAGTATCATGCCACACGGGCGTATTGGTAGCGTTTGTAATCACATCCACCACCGTTATCGTACCGGCCGTTTTTGGCACTAAACATACCAGTAGTCGCTTAACTCGATTGTCGTTCGTACTTGTACCAACAGATATAGCTCCCCTTAGCAGCGCTTTTAGCGCCACCCCGGTTCCACCCTCTTGCTCAATACGCTCTTCACACGTGAAGTGTTCTTTGACGCATCCGCTTGTTGCACCAATCAGTAAGAGCAGTGAAAGAAGCAGGAAAGGTAGAAAACCATATCCGGTACGTTGTGTCATGACGTCTTTAAAGCCTCCAAAATCTATTGAGCCACGAAATTGTACGAGTGAATAGACCAGTTATTGATTGTTAAGCCTACCGCGATGCATCCAGAGGGACAGTCGCACCCGAGTGCCTCTATGACCACGTCGAAGTCATTCACGCAACGGGGGTTCATCAGCTCGTAACCCGCGGTTCCCTTGGCAAGCAGTATCGCCCCCAACAGGTTGAACTCTCGGGAGTCGCCCAGCATCTCTTCGTCAAACGGTATCTTCTCGCCCGTGTGGGCATCCTTTATGTTGACCACGCTGTGATAATATCCGTCCAGCAGAAGCATGGTCACCTCACCCACGAGGGTGGTGTCGGTATAACCGGTACGTATCGGGTAGCTGTACAGCGGTTCGGTGTGCATCACCTTACCCTCGCAACTATATCGGTGGTTACCCGACAGCAGCTCCAGCTTATAGTCGCCGGGTCGCTTCAATCCCTTTACCGTGATATGCACCCGGTTGGTAATCTCACGCAGGTTCAACTTGTTTTGCACCAAAAGGTTGCATGTTTCACCTACAGTGATAATGTCCGAGCTACCCACGTAAAGGCGATGACCGGTAAGGTCGGCACCGCTCTTCAGGGTAAGGTATAGTTTATCTGGGGTTGTCTCGCCGGGCGTAAGTGTCGAGAAGTCATACAGGTTCGTGTCGCCGTGATGAGCCCATGCCACCACCGTGTAGCTCCCGGGTTCGGGAAGCCGTACAAACAGTTCGTGGTCGGGAGCGAGCGTGGTAGCTCCTAACTCTTGCACGCTTGTCAGCTTATTACCGGCATCGAAGACAAAAAAGGTGAGTGCCGTGATATCGGCGGGATACGAGGGTGTTGAGGCACACTCCGTCTGTTCGTAGAGGTGTAGGTAAACACCCCTTTCGCAGTTATCGAGGCTGTCGAAGATAATACGGTCGCACGTCATGGTGAATACTGCCCCTATGATAAGTAGCAGGGGTAATACCTTGTATCGTGCCAAAAGACCTCTATATCGTTTCGTCATTCTCATTTTGTTTGTCTTTACGCCTTTTCGTGTTGCATTAACCGGTATCCGCCAAGCGAAGAGCCTTTCGACTCTCGCTTGACAGATCATCGGAATGTGATCATGAAATATGTCTACTGCTTAGAACCCAACATTATAAGAGTGTACACCCCAGTTCACTACTGTAACCTGAGCAGACATATAGGTCTCCTCTGTTTTGAGCAACTCATCCGGAGCGGGCACATCATCATCCAGGTCAACGGGGAATGGATTGTTTGGATCCGGGTTGAAGGGGTTACCTGAAAAGCCCAATCTCGAAAAGCCGGTAATGTTGATGTGGTAGATGTTGTTGCGAATAACCGGTGAGTTAAACACTTTATCCGGTTTGAACTGACCTAACTCAACACCATCGGGGTTAAGCCAGGCAAAGTAGTAGGTCTTAGCGTTGGTGTATTTGATTACACCATCTTCCACGTGTGTGCCGGGAGCATCTGCCTGGGCGGCCGATAGAGTAGCATAAAACTTACCATTGGTCTTATTGTAGAAAAGGTCGTTGCCCGGGGTGTAAGCATCCTTTTGATCTGTTGCCCAAAAAGCATCCTCAGGAGTGAAAACTGCCTCTATCATCACGTAAGGGGTATTACCCTTGCGGTACCCGGTAGCTTGCTCATCACCATATTGATGAGTAGTCTCGGTGAGGAACTTCATTTTTCCATCATTAATAATATTAGTCACGGAAGCTTCATCGCCAGTAAGGACACTGATTTCATCCAGGTAAACAGTATTATTCACGAAAGTGTAATCGTAGTTGGCAAGTGCTTCAGTAGCGTAATTAGCTACCGTAGGTGTATAACCCCAGCTTGGCGACTTGGTGGTAAAATGGAGTTTCGTGCTGGTAGGAGATACAGTAGCTGTAGCATCCCAAAGCAGTTTAGTTGTCTTCTCGAATTGACCGTATGTCCACATTAAATTTGTCAGCGTACCATAAACGTTGGCGTTTGCATCAGTTATACTGACGGAAGGATGTAAGGCTGTTCCTTTAGTTACCGCTACCCGAGCCGCGCTACGACGTACTGTAAGTGCAAACTGGTTCTTATTAGGATTAATATCATTTATATTGCTAATCGTTGCTTGCTCTTCTGTAATGCCCGCTTGCATAGAGACTCCCGCTAAGGGTTCACCACTCATCAAAATAACATCTTTTGGCGGGGCAACCTCCACTTTCGCGTAATCGGCTAAAGTGTAATCGTATGCTTTGTTATAGGCTTTTTCGAAAGCGATAGTTCGGTCTCCGACGGTAGCGTTAACGACAGCATTAAGAGAATCTTTAATGGCACCGCCGTTATTGATTACCACGTAAATATATCTACCGGTACCCGGCTGTACTACCCAAGGCTTGGTGATATAAATAGCGTCTTGCGTGGACGTGGGGTTTTGAGTTTTCGTTTCATCGATCGAAACAGTGAAATATTGTATCCTGCTGGGGTGTACAATATACACATCCACGTTCTCAATCTTATCGCGTCCACCCCAATTCCCTACAGAATTGTGTACATCATCATCTCCAGCCCGGGTTGATCTTAGTTCGTCAATGCTTTGCGATAGGTCAAGCACCAAACTCATGTAGGTGGTGCCTTCCAGTTCGGGTTCAATGTCACTGTTTTTGTCTTGGCAAGATGCCGCACCAATGAGCAGCATTGCTGCCACACCTCCAAGAAGTAAAAGTTTTTGTAGTTTCATACCACTGAGTTTTTAATAAATGTTATTAATTGAGTTGTTTTCTATATTTAGTCGTGATGTTGTTTTTTAGTGCAGTAGTCGCTCGTTTAAGCGCATTCTATTTTGGTCTATTTCTTTTTATTATTTCCATAGTTTCAATAACCTAAATAACTTGCACAGCAAATATAGGTGTTTTATTATAAACCTAATGCAATAAAATGTAATTATTTGTTGATCTGTGTGGAAAAAATGCTCGAACGCATTGGGTTATGCATAGCGTGAATTCCCGTTAAAAACGTGTAGAAGGTGGATTTTGTTTATCACGAAAAGAGGGAAATCACTAGTTCTGGTGATTGACTGGCGCTCTTTTTTCCTTTTCCTTTGCATCCGAACGGGTTATTCGTCTCGCGAGGCAATCAATTAAAAAACACTCGTTATATTTCCTTGAACCCGTATGATAAAAGTGTACGCTATGAAATTCGATATCTATACGACAGTTTCAAGTAGACGCCTTATGAAGCGTATGCGGCTTGCTCACGCTGGTCATGCGTTTGCTTTCGTCGGCTTTGTACCCTCTATTGTAGGCTCCTTTTTCACTCTTCTCTTGGCGCTTGCCTTAACCAGCCCCGTGCTTGCCGCTAAGCCAGATACGTTGCAGGTACGTTACCTGGATGAGGTGGTGGTAAGTGGCTCAGTGAAAGAGACGAATGAGCTTGAAAATTTGCCCACCGCCGTGTCGGTGGTCTCGCCAAGACAGTTGCAAGAAGGGCGAGTGGAATCGCTTCCCGCGTTAAGTGCGCTTGTCCCTAACCTTTTCATCCCCTCGTACGGCTCCAAGGTCTCCACGCCCATATATATCCGGGGTATCGGTGCACGCCTCGGGCCGCAAACGGTAGGGCTTTACGTGGATAACGTGCCGAGCTTCAACTCTTCGGCATTCGATTTCGAGTTTCAAGATATTCAGCGGGTGGAGGTGCTGCGAGGTGCACAAGGTACCTTGTACGGCAGGAACGCGGTTGGGGGTATCGTAAACCTCTATACCCTATCTCCCCTCACGTACCAGGGAACCCGACTCGCGGTGAGCGGTGGTAGCCACGGGCAATTCTCGGTGAAAGCATCTAATTACAGCAGATTTGGGAAGAACCTTGGAGCCTCTTTGGCGGGGTACTACAAGCGGGATGATGGTTACTTTATGAATAGCTACACCGGACAGAAGGTAGATGCTTCAGAGAACGCTGGGGCACGTCTGAAACTTGAGTGGCAGGTCAATCCCGATTTCAAGGCGATGTTCTTTGGGAATTACGACTGGGTCTCGGGTGGTGCGTTCCCCTACATGCAGGTCGACTCCACGGCGGCCTGCTTCAACGAACCTTCAAGCTACGATCGGCACCTCCTTACTGGCGGGCTTTCGCTGAACTATGCGGGGAATGGCTTCAGCATCCACTCCACCACCGGTTTCCAGTACCTGAAGGATGATATGTGGATGGACCAGGATTACTCGCCTCGCCCTATTTTTTCAATTCGCCAGCAGCAGGAGCAACGGTCGTTCAGCCAGGAGTTCACGGTAAAGTCGGATTTCCAGGGTCGCTACCGTTGGGTGGTGGGGCTGTTTGGGTTTGTTGATAACCGCGAGGTGGATACCCCTGTAGCTCTTGAAAAGGGGATGGTAGAGGTGTTACAGCGGCCGTTGGATGTGATGATGGAGCGTATGGGTGCCCCGTTGCGCCTCGTGTACGCCAGTGATCGGATCGCTCTTCCCGGGGTATATATTAAGCCTTCCCATGGGGCGGCCCTTTTCCACCAATCCACACTGGAGGATGTCTTCGGGGTAGAGGGGCTGTCGGCCACCGCCGGTATCCGGTTTGATTACGAGCGTACCGGGCTTGACTACCGCACCGAGAGCAACGGGGGAGATGTCTACATCGTGTTTAAGCCTCCCCTGCCCATGGCACCTATCTTGGTGGAGGGGGACACCCTGCTGGTAGGTTCGGCACGAAAGGTGTTCTGGGAGGTGCTGCCCAAATTCGCGCTAAAGTACCAGTTGTCGTCCACGACACGGTTCTACCTCTCGGCGTCGAAAGGGTACAAAACGGGCGGCTACAACGAACAGGTCTTTTCGGAGGTGTTACAGTCTGCACTTGCCGAGTCGCTGATGAGGAATGTCCTTAGGCAGATTCCCGCGGGTATTATCCCCCCCATGCCGAACATGGGAACGAAACAGGTTGGTGGTGCAGCATCGGCTACGGGGAATCTTTCGGTCGTGGCGGGACTACCGGTTACCGAGAAACCATCAATGTTCGGAATGCCACCAGCCGTTAGGTCAACACCAACC
>JGI24711J26586_10002290_pt1 | contig 13732 bp, 9 predicted proteins | sample BioPla3DNA1_FD_26586 | JGI IMG/M metagenome (IMG submission 26586)
GATTCGCTTTGCTTAGGGTGCTCGAAGGGATTCAACTATATCTTTTCGTCAGTTTACAACTAGAATCACAGTCATTTGAGTAAGTTCGGTGATCATCAAATNCTTCTTCGTTCTACATGTCCGTCCCTCATTAAGACCCATATACACCCCGATAAGTAACTATAGGGCACCTGTGAGTGGCACAATAAAATGGAGATTGGGGGTGCATTTTCTTATGGCTAAGTTCGATGTCTTGGACCAAATTTCCGATAGAATCATACCTCAGGTAGTCCAATGCTCCCTCTTAGTCGCCCATCTTAGGGGCGCCTTACTGGCAGGATTAGCCAGTACCAGATNGAATACATTGTTTAACGGAGTTATGTTTTAGCTAACGGTGTTATTTCTGTGTTTCTACAAAGAGGTGAGAGTTATGAGCAAAACTGAACAAGACGTAACAAAGCTCTTAGAAGACTATGTCAAGAAGGACAAGATACGTAAGAAAGACATTCCAGAAGTGATATTTGCGATTCAAACTGCCTTCGAACAAGAAGAACTATCGCCCAGTAAGATTGTCGATCTTGTGACAAGCATGCACTTCACAATAATAGGACCTTTTGCTGAAGAGATTTTGTTAACCTTGCCCGAACACCAGCAGATCATGATTTTGGACTCATTCCTAAACGCTGATAGAATCAATGCAAATGCAGCCCACTATGGTATAAGACGAGTGATTAAGTTGGTAAGTGCCTTGCTTGGTAATGGCGCTAGTTCCGCTCATGTTGATAAAGCACTGAGAAGAGCGGTTAACTTGTATAGTGAAAAGGGATCCAACGAGAAGACAGATGAGGTTTTCCGAGACTGTATCAGTGATTTACTGGACCTCGACTATGATTCTTGGGAGAACAACGAAGTAACGACTTTGTGCATGTGGCTGCAGAGTATGGTCGATTACATAGAAGATGAGAATCTTGTAGGTCGAATTAGAAACTTCCATGGTAGATGGATGAAGACACCCACTGAGAAGGAAGTCCATCCACCTGCAGAACAATTACCTCAAAAAGGTTTNCTGCACCAAGGTGAGAGGCTTTTTAGGGAACTCGAGACCTTCTTTGTGAACCTATCTAAAGAATACGTCGAGACCAAGGCAAGCGAAGCCGCTGTTAGGGCGGATTTTGATGAACTAGGAACAAGATATAAGCAACTCCAATCAATCGTCGAGCAGTTGCAAGAAAAAAACCACGCATTGAGTGGGACTGTTAATGAGTTGAACCAGTGCATGAAAGAGCTAAGGGATGAAAACACCGAGCTTAACCGGCGGCTCGAGATCGCATACTCTGCTGAGGGTAATCAAGCGAAGTATGAGCTGGAAGTATATAAAGCTGATCTTGTTAAGCGTTTGGGAACCAAATATCAGGACTACTTGTACATGGCTTCTCAGGACGCGAGCCCTGAAAGCTATCAGATACTTCTAACTGTCCTTGAGGATGTTTTTGACACATTGCGACGGAAGGGAATTGAGTTTGCCATATAGGAGGTTAGNGCGTTGAGTGGGATCCATTTCGGAATTGACTTCGGGAACACTAACACTAGTGTGGTCCAGCTGACTACTGATGCTAAAGGCACGAAGTATACGGTGTTAGCAGACTCAGTTCCATCACTCCTTGCCATTCGACGGAATGACTCAGGAGATGTTCTTTTTGGCAGACAGGTCAAGTTTCGCAGACAGCAATTAACAGAGGAGTATGAGATTATCAGCTCCTTCAAGTCTTTGCTAGGTACCGGCGCGACAAAGAGGATTGATGGGAAAGAGATATCTGCTATAGAGCTTACTGCGCGCTTATTGCNTGAACTGAAGGACCACATTAGACAGCAAACGGGCATGGATATTGATAACGCTACTTTCTCTATACCGGTTGATTTCACCAGCAGGCAACGGAGGGAGTTGAGAGAAGCTGCCGGTATAGCAGGAATTACTGTAAATAGCTTTGTCAGCGAATCGACAGCTGCCTATGTTGGGTGCCTTGATGATATCCGCCATTATTCCAAAGTCGCGGTTTTTGATTGGGGAGGCGGCACTCTAGATATAAGTGTCCTTGAAAAGGTGGGTACCGAGCTTAAAGAGCTTGCTAAGCGGGGGCAGAATCTTGGAGGCGACGACATCGACCGTATTTTGGCAAACAAGATTCATGTCGGACTGGCGGAAAAACATGGCTTTGGTTCATTTGATTCTATGCCAGCACGTGACAGAGACTACCTTTTGGAACGATGTGAGATTGCAAAGATTGAACTATCGGAAGAGGACCTTACAAGGCTCAATCTGGTTAGCTATGGGGGCGTTAGCAGCAATAAGAGTCTTAGTATCAACGAGTTTCGTGATCTAATCATGCCCGAGGTGGAACGAGCTGCTCAACTTTTGGAAGAGACGCTAAACCAGGCCGGCTGTTACGCTCAACTGGATGCCATTCTCATGGTAGGAGGCAGTTCCAACATACGGGCTATTCGCCAACTCTTTGAAATGTCTTTTGAACCAAGGAATATACACGTCGTTTACAGTGAGAAAGATGTTCAGGTAGCGGCTGCAAAGGGTGCAGCGTGGCTTGATTCTGTGCCCTCCGCCTATCGTCTGCAGCAGACGATAGGGGTTTTGATGTCGGATCAAGTAATTCATCCTCTCTTGGATGTGGGCGAGACGGTACCTTGTGATAGCGGAGAGGTTCGCTTCTCGTTAATTGAAGAAAGCACATCTGCAAACATCATAATTGTGGACAAGAATGGGAGGAGGCTGTGCGTAGATACACTCCCTGTGAAAGGTTTCTTGACAGAGGCGATCAATATCCGTGCCACGGTCGATGAAGATCTAAACGCAGTGATTCAGATGTATAGCACTCACAGACCGGAGGATGTAAGGAGACAAGTACTGCCCAGTATAGAACTGAGCTATGATCTGGAAGTAAAGCCAGAGATTAAGCCGATGAACTTCGTTAGATCAAAGAGAGACAATATCTGTTCCTACCGTGACTGCAATGGAATGGTTTATCGCGATGGCTATTGTAGATATCACTTCCGCTATGAGAAAGCGGCTTCCAAATGAGTTAGGGGGGATCGGTGTGCCACAATCCAACTTGGTCTTGTACAGTAACATATATAAGCATAACGGACGGCTCAATGATGAGGATTTTGTGGCTAGAGTGAGAGGATATACCGCACTCAAGAAGCTTCAAGAGCAGTTGGGCACTAACTATGATCATCTCCTAACATCTGCTCAGAAGGAAGAGCTAGTTAATGGACCGCCTAAATGTCCATACGATGAAGATCTATCTTTTGGGTATGTTCGTGAAAATGGAAAGCTAAAATGGGTTCATCGATGCGAAATGCATGAATGTCCCCGGTACCCNAAGTGTTCTGACTATCCGAATTTTCGCCCCATTTATAGAGACGCACCTAGATTTCCGTCGCAATCCGCAATACACGAGAGACCACGGATTATAGACTGGACTTACCTAGAACCGTTGGGTTCCGAATCTTCTACTAGTTTTCAAATAGAGCTGCATGGACATAGCGAGTCCGNAGCAGATCTTGGTGTTATCGACGAGCGCAATACTGTAGATGATGGAGCAGAAGTTGCTGCTGTTCAGGAAGTTCTGGAAGAACCACTGACTCTAGAGGCTTCTCAGAAACTAGGCCAGAATTACGCATTCATGTACTCACAGATATCTGATCCAACCCCCTTAATAACCTGTCCTTCATCCAATAGAGTGTTGGTCAATGCTGGACCAGGCACAGGTAAGACATACACTGTTATCCAGCGATTAGCCTACCTAGTGCAAAATGATATGGTCAATCCTCAAAACGTCTTGGTACTCTGCTTTTCGCGCGATGCGGTGTCCGTGATACGAGAACGACTGGAGGCTGAGATCAGATCAGGGACGTTACCATGGAGAACGCGGGAGTTGTTCCATGGTATAAGAACATTGGATTCATATGCCACCTGGATGATTAGGGACGTTTGTGAGTCGTTGGATTCAATGTACTATGACGATAGAATCGAGGAGTTTATCACACAGTTAGAGGGAGAGCCTGATGCACTTGAAAATCTCGAATACTTAATAGTCGACGAAATTCAAGACTTGGTTGGTGTTCGAGCACGGATGATACAGTCTATTCTCAAACATATCCACTGTGGTTTTATGCTCTTAGGCGACAAGTGTCAGAGTATATTCGATTATCAGGTGGCGGANAATCAGAATGAATTGACATCAAAAGCCTTCTACGCCTGGTTAGAGACTAGTTTTGAGAGCATGGATGGCTATGAACTGACTAACAACCACAGACAGACGCCTGCTTTAGCAATGATTTCAAATGATCTGCGTACTGCGATTCTATCAAGCAGTTTCCCTACAGCAAAGCAGACCGTCTCAGAGTATATGGAACTAATTGAGGAGATGGATATTAGTCTTCTCGAAGAGAAGTTAGAGGAACAACCTGATCAAAAGTGGGCTATTCTATGTCGCAATAATGCTAGAGTTGCAGCTCTGAGTAATGAGCTTTATTGTCGGGATATAGAGCACAGTGTCGCACTTGGTTCACAGCATGCGGTTCTAGTACCTTGGATTGCTCAAGTCCTATCTCGGTTTACAGATAGACATATTAGCNTTAAGGATTTTCACTTGAAAGCTTTAGAATTGGGTTTAAGTGAGGTAGAAGCCAAATGGAAAGTTCTTAAAGAGCTGGAAGGTGAAGATGTTGAGGAAGTACTTGAAATAGCCCGTTTACGGGACACACTCCTGTGGAGGCGCAACATCCCGAAAGAGTTGGACCTAGCTTTGCAGACATCAAATGTAGTGGTTTCTACGATCCATCGTGCAAAAGGTAAAGAGTATGACAATGTCTTGTGGGTAATCGAAGGTGATGAAGCGAAGGAGCCAAATGTCGTCTATGTGGCTGTGAGCCGCCCTAAAACGGGTCTCTATATCAGTGAAGTAAANAAACCATTATATGTAAAATCTTTGCCTAGCTCTAGGTTAATCGAATCCCGTTGGTCTCGCAGACGCTCGGCAAAGAATCCACACTGTAGCGCTATCGTTTTAGGTTTAGAAGGAGACGTCGACCCCTTTAGTGTCCTATCTAAGGAGAGAGCGGCCGCTATAGAACGCCAGGAGTACATAGAGAAGTACGTGCAACCAGGTGATAGTGTCGAAATCGGCTTGTTGGACGGGCGTTACAGTGTCTTTCATGGTGGGAGGGAAATAGCATGGTTATCTGAACGAGTCAAAAATGATCTGAGGAACGGTATGCAAGTAACCAATAGAAGTCGGAACTACCCAAAAGAGTTACGGGGATGTTACATTCGAGCAGTAACAACATTGGTAAACAGAGGCTTCAATGAGAGTGTTCCTGAGCCCTTTGCTTTATCGTGTTTTTGGTTAGGTATTGAAGTCGGGGGACTAGCGAAGACATCGTGGTATTAGGTGGTGTGAATGGTCAATATACAGGATTATTATAATGCGCGTGATACTATCGAAGAGTTCCTACGATTGGAGCTCATCGGGCCGGTTTCTGAGGATGAGACTTTACGAGAGCGCCCTGATACAGTCTATTCGCTTGGTGTTCTTTGGCCGCAAAGACACCGCTTGGAAGGTACGGTGAAAGCAGACGATGCTGTCGATTTATTGATCAATGAGTTGCACGGTGATGAGGCTGATACTCAACTGTCAGACCTTGCTTTTTCTGATTTGGAGGAAGACCTAGAAGATATCTCTAGTAGGGTGTTAAATACAAACGCATATAAGCCGTCTGGGCTAGGCATTACTGTCATGGTGCCTCCATATGTAACCTGGATCAAAGCTCGCTTCACCGGCGCCCGTTATCGTTTTGATCAACAGGAGGAGATACGTAAAAGGAACCTTCGTGACGGTAGTGTTACTTCTCGCAAATGGACTGTTAGTGTTTATCACAGAGAACCCTTTGACACTGGTGAACTTGTCCTAGATGTGGCAAATAACAGGGTGTATCCTGACGGTTTTCCTGATCTTGAGTTGGCGATTTTTGTGCGCCACAGATACGCAGATGGAAGTAGACTTGTGACGATATGTGTGACGAATACATCTACTCCGAAGACGACCAGTCTAGTTGATGTAGCTCAAAATGCTGTGTTTCAAAGCCTATTGGAGCTGAAAGTCGATAGTACGTTCCTTGCCCTTGAGGAAAAGAATGCTATCCACCATGATCTTGAGTTAGAGACGCTTAATATGCTGTATAGAAATGTAGCAAATTTCGCGATCGGTCATGGATGTTCTGTAAAGTGGGAGATGGAGAATGGCAGCGTACGTCAAATAGCCAGTGAGTTTTTTCCTCGTGTCGACTTGGTCCCCATGGAGCCAAGAGTGATAGACCCAGGGCTTCGTTTGGAGCTAGAATTCTTGGCGAGATGTAATCGTAGAGATGGAGTTGAAAATCTCCATTTACTAGTCAATCGCTACCGCGAATGGCTTGTAGACCTGAAGCAAAAGGCGTTGGACATCTCCGGCTTTAAGAAGGCAATGACAAATAGCTTTGCTAACATAGAAAACTGCCTCGAAAGGCTGAGTAACGGTATCAAAATTCTGAAAAAAAACGACCTTGCTTGGCAAGCCTTTCAGTTGACAAACGAGGCAATGTTGATGCAACGGGTTAATTCGGGTAAGGCCATGGGACATCAGGTTACTCCCCAAACGGTCGCTTGGTATCCGTTTCAGTTAGCGTATATCCTGCAAGTCATACCGGATATCGTTGAAGAGGCCTCTGAATGGCGCGATATTGTCGATCTACTATGGTATCCAACTGGCGGCGGAAAAACGGAAGCTTACTTGGGTTTGGCTGCCTTTACGTTATTCTATAGACGCTTGTCGTTGGGTAAGAAAAGTTCAGGCGTTACTATTCTGATGCGCTATACACTTCGTCTCTTAACGGCGCAACAGTTTGAGCGTGCTAGTTCACTGATTTGCGCTTGTGAGTATCTGCGACATACAAAAGGGATTCCTGGTGGCGAGATATCAATCGGGTTGTGGGTAGGACAGAGTGTAACACCTAATTCGATTGAGGATGTGGAAAAAGCGTTGCAAGATCTTCGTTTAGGACGTCGCCTCCTGGAGAAAAACCCTGTTCAGATATTTCGGTGTCCGTTTTGCGGAGAAAAGCTTGACGTTGGCTGCTATGCAGTTGAAGATGATTCTCTACGGATATCTTGCAGGAATGGGGATTGCCATTTTAGCAGAGGGCTTCCTATTTATGTTGTTGATGATGATATATACGCTAAGCGACCGACGCTTGTGCTGGGAACTGTGGATAAGTTTGCACGAATCGTTTGGCAAGACCGGACCACTGCCATATTTGGTTCAGATGGATTGACGCCACCACCAGAGCTTATTATCCAGGATGAATTGCACTTGATATCAGGACCATTAGGTTCTTTAGCAGGACTTTACGAGTGTGCAATAGATGAACTATGTACGTCTAACAACATACGACCGAAAGTAATTGCGTCTACAGCAACGGTTCGTAACGCGACCAACCAGATCAAGGCGCTGTATAACCGTGATTCCTTCCAGTTTCCACCTACAGGATTAGATATTGACGATCTCTTTTTTGCAGTCCGATCTGATCCCAAAAAGCGGCCTTCGCGGAGATACTTGGGCATNTGTGATACGGGAAACAGTATGTTGGACCTCCTAGTTCGTGTATACGGGTGTTTACTGTTTGCCGCCAAGTATTTAGAAGCGACTGGGTGCCCCGCGGAAGTTGTTGATCAGTATTATACCATTGTTGGTTACTTCAATACGCTTCGTGAGCTTGGTAGTTCGGCGACCGTAATAAGTGATCGTGTTGTCGCTTACTCGAACTCTCTTCGTTTACACAAGTTCAGGGCCTATGCCGAGCAAGTGAACATGGAAAAGATTACAATTGGTAGTCATCGAGAATTGACGTCTAGACGTTCCACACAAGAAATCAAGGAAACTCTGGAAGATTTAGACTACAGGTATCCAGACAAACGTGCCATATCTTATGTTTTGGCTTCAAATATGCTGTCGGTGGGTATAGACATTGGGCGCCTCGGCGTAATGACAGTATATAGACAGCCAAAACTTAACGCTGAGTACATTCAAGCAACGAGTCGTGTTGGTAGAAGTAATCCTGGCCTAGTTATAACAATGTACAGCAACTTGGCTAGTCGGGACAAGTCCCATTTCGAGCAGTTCATCTATTACCATGATACCTTCTACAAACACGTGGAGCCGACAAGTGTTACGCCATTTTCTTATAGGTCCTTGGAAAAGGCGCTCCATGCCGTATATGTAGCTCTGGTTCGCCACAAAGTAGATAGATTGCGGTCCAATTCTGATGCTGTACATTACGATCGAGACCATCCCGAAGTTCGCAGAATACGTAAGTATCTATTGGAGCGCGTGGAGGATGTGGCACCTGAGGCTTTGGAACATGCCGGGTATTGGTTGACAGATTTTGAGGAGTTATGGCAGTCAATTGTCACAAACGGCGCTGGTCTCGTGTACAGCCTTGGGAATAAGCCAGAGAGCCAGGTTACAACCCTCCTGATCGAATCCGAAAAACTTAATACCACTGAAATCCCTTCTACATTGAACTCTCTACGGAATGTGGATGGTATGTGCAATGTATATCTTTTGGAACGGAAGGAATAGGAGATAACAATGAGACCTTTCGGTAGCAGAAGACCTAAGAACAACAGGAAGAATACGTACGTTGGAACGATAAGGAAGAGCCAGTTAGTGACTACATACGCCCCCGGCTCTATCGTTGATTTTGTCAACGATACAGTAATGATTGCTGGTACCGATTCTTGGGGATGGGATAACGACGAAGAATATATTGTGCACCATGAAAATCTTCAGAAATTGCTTGGTGTCCAATATTTCTTGGAACCGAAAGTCGATGGAAAACGACGACCCTTTTTTTCAGATAGAAGCGAAGATATCCCATCGTATCGTTTTCCGGAAATCTTATACTGCACTAGCTGCCGACGGCTATTCCATTCATCAGCCTTCAAATATCGTACAACCCACAGGTTGCGGTGTGTGTGTAACAGGGAGACTCTACTGCCTTCAAGGTTTGTCGTCGTTTGCCCCAAGGGACATATCGAGGACTTCCCCTATGACAAATGGGTGCATCAGGGCAAAGCATGCTCTGTCAATCCCCTAAGGCCAGAATTGGCGATGTTTAATATAGAGGGTCGTGGTAGCATAGAGAGTCTAGTCGTAAAGTGTGAGAGCTGTGGGGTAACAAAAGGCCTTGCGAGTGCTTTTGCTCAAGATGCGTTAGTAGGTCTGGTAGAGTGCACCGGCAAGTCACCTTGGTTACCCAGTGATGATGACCAAGGGTGTGGTGAGCAATTAGTAACACGACTGCGGTCATCATCAAGTGTCTATTTCCCAGCCACTGTGAGCGCGATAAAGATCCCACCTTGGAGTGCCAAGGTTTTTACCATTCTGGAGAAGAAGTTCGATATTCTAGACATGGCAGGGGACAAGAGCGAAGCCATCAGACGACATGTCTCACCGCATGTTCCTGACATGTCAGAAGAAGAAGTAATGTCGGCTTATCTCAGACTTAAAGAAAGTCGAGAACTAGAGGGCCGCCGTACTTGGACAGATGTCTATTATGAAGAGTATTGCGCGCTGACTCATGATGAAGCTTTTGATGAGGAATACTCGTCGCAGTTATTGCCAGCGCCGCAGGGATATGAACGCTGGATTGAAAAGACTGTTGCAGTGGACTGTTTGACAGAAGTAAACGCTTTTATCGGGTTTACGCGTCTGACTCCATGGAATGGTTCATTAGATGACGAGCGCCTTGCACCTATATCAGTACGAAAACATAATTGGCTTCCTGCAGTGAAAATGAGGGGCGAAGGTATTTTCATCCAATTCAAGGCAGATCTAATTGAAGAATGGGAGCGCAGAGCAGGCGATTTCTATGAGCCAATGATGAGTAACCTGGAGAAATCTTGGTTTTGGAACGAAAGGGCTTCGGCGGGTTATGTGTTGTTACACACGTTCTCTCATCTGCTCATTCGGCAACTAGCTCTTGAATCCGGGTACGGGATAGCCTCACTTAAGGAGAGAATCTATAGCACCACATTGTCGGACTCAGGTGAGAAGCGGACTATGGCGGGTGTTCTGATCTATACCGCAGCACCAGATGCTGATGGGAGTCTGGGGGGACTCGTAGAACAATCGTATCCAGAGCGCTTAGGTCGTCTCATAGACAACATGCTCATCGAAGCAGAGTGGTGTTCATCGGATCCACTGTGTATTGACTCATACGGAGACAGAGCTCAAGGAACTGATTCACTAAACTACGCTGCTTGTTATGCTTGTGCTTTATTACCGGAGACATCATGCGAGTTTCGAAACGTTCTCTTGGATCGTGCAGCACTTATTGGTCGTCCCGAGTCGCCTGAACTAGGCCTCTTCCGAACGGTATTGGGCGAAGTATGACANGAACGGATGGAGGTATTCAGCATGAAGCTGTCCAGCACACTTCACGGAAAAGTTAGCGCAAAATGTCAGTGTTTCAACGCACTACTGTGTAAAGCGGAAATCGGTGATAGTGCTAACTCGACCAAGCATTGGCGTACCTTAGGACTATTGCCAGCAGATAGCAATAGCTCAGAAGACGTTGATCTTCGCCAACTCATGGAGGCTGTACCAGGGATCAATGATTGTGTTAGCGAGGTTATTAGATTTCTAACCGAGGGACCAACCCCGGAGCACGACCGACTCTATCGTGTAGCTGAGAAAAATGGTGAGCTGCGTACGAAACCTTACTCTTTTGAAGCCTTGATGGATTACAAACGTGTGACTCTCGGGGCTGATGAAGTTGCGGAGTTGCAGAGTTCATATGATGCTTTGCTTGATGAGACTGCCCTCAAACGAGCGGTTTTTGCCGTTTACTCCATGCGTTACCCAGATTTTGATATTAAGTAGCCTATCTCTGGAAAAAACGAGCTTGAAGTAGTCATTGGATGGAATAGGTTCCATTGTGACAGTGATTCGACAAGTTATTTATACTGCTATATATGGGTCATTAGCGCCTGCGCCGGGTGAAGAGGATGTACAGGTGGAGCCAAACAGTGATATGTGGCAGGAGACTTATGATCAGTTGTTCGATGATTTAGCTAGGGTAATTGCAAACGAGTTGGAACGTCTTGGAGCTCCTCCACCTTCATGTGTTGGCTATGAACTTGCAGGTAGAAATGGACAAGTGGTTGCGCAGGCTAACGAGCATGGGAAGTTGAGAAAGTAGTTTGGTTGCTGCCTGAACAAGCTAACTTCGGGAAAGTGTTTAGTTCACAGGGTGGCACGTGTATTTAGGTGACGAGACGCCATCTATAGAGGTTTTTAGGAAGGAGGCCTAGCATATGAACCAACCCTTGATTGCCATATCTGCCGATTTTTTTACAGCTTTTGCAAAACTACCGAAGCAAAGGCAGACCAGAGTCCTGGACTTTATGGAGAAGTTCCGCATTAATCCAACTTCGTCCGGAATCAACTATGAAAAGATTCACAATGCTTACGATCCTAATATGCGTTCTGTTCGAATTGACGACACATACCGTGGGATCGTTGTAAGGCAAGATAAGAGTGGAGTCTATCTTCTCTTGTGGGTAGATCATCATGATCGGGCCTATGAGTGGGCTCAAAGAAAACGTTGCAAAATCAATCCTTCAACTGGTACTGTGCAGGTTTTTGATATAACTCAAGCCGAGGTAGAAGTCGAAGGTGAACCACCTACACAGGATTACCTGTTCAAGGGACTGAGTCAGAGGCAGCTAATGAAGTTGGGGATTCCTGAGGAGAAAATGGATGAGACTCTCGCTATTACTTCCCTAAAAGAGTTTCACCAATTACGAGAGACCTACCCTGAAGACGCCTATGAACGGCTTGAATGGCTTGCCAACGGCTTCGAATACGATGAGGTATATGAGCTGTTTGCACATGAGATTGAGGCGAAAGGAGACGTTGATACAGAGGACTTCGCGGCGGCTCTAGCTAAGCCTAGCAGCCAACGAAGTTTCACTATTGTCGATGGGGAAGTTGAGCTCTTAGCTATGATGAGTGCTCCTCTAGACAAGTGGCGTGTTTTCCTCCATCCAGCGCAGCGTGAAGTTGTGCAGCGCGATTTCAACGGTCCTGCGCGAGTTACAGGGGGAGCCGGTACCGGGAAGACCGTGGTGGCAATGCACCGTGCTAGACGATTAGCTGGTCAACTTTCAAGCGACGAGCGCCTTCTAGTTACCACTTTTACAGCCAACTTGGCGTCAGATATAGAGCACAACCTGCGCAAGATATGTACTCTTGAGGAGTTCAGGCGTATCGAAGTGACCAACCTGGATGCTTGGGTAGCCAGATATATGAGAGAAGCTGGATTTGATTTTCGACTGGTCTATGGAGAGGAGCTAGATGATCTCTGGCGTGAAGCAATTTACTTGAGTGGTCAACCACTGGATTTCCCGGTGAGTTTTTATCAAGACGAGTGGTCACAAGTCATTTTCGCCCAAGACATCTCATCATTAAGGCAGTATGCTGCTGCTTCCCGAATTGGCAGAGGGTTTCGCCTCGATCGTAAGAGCCGCATCGCAGTTTGGAAGGTGTTCGAAGAGTTTAGAGGGCTTCTAATTGAACGAGGCGTGCGAGATATTGAGAGCGCCATGAATGAATGTAGACAAGTAATAACACATACGCATACCAAGCCTCTGTATTCTTCGATTATTATAGATGAAGGGCAAGACCTGAGTGTAAGTGCATATAAGCTGCTGCGTGCTATGGCCGGTGATGAACACAAAAACGATATTTTTATTGTAGGGGACGCTCATCAGCGGATATACCGACATAATGCCTCGTTGTCGAAATGCGGAGTTAACGTTCGTGGCCGGAGTAGCTATCTACGGATCAACTATCGTACGACTGAAGAAATCAGGCGATGGGCCTTTGGTCTTCTTAAGGGACTTAAGTTTGATGATCTTGATGACGGTCTCGATGATGGCTCATCCTGTATCTCGTTGACACATGGTAACGAGCCAGACGTCAAGAACTTCGCCACTGCCGAACAAGAATTCGACTTCGTCCTAGGAAGAATTGACGAACTTGTTGAACAAGGGGATGCACTCGAGGATGTCTGCATTGTTGGCAGGACAAACAGCATAGTGCAAGGCTTCATTAAGCGCTTACAAAACAAGGGTATCCGCGTTTACGAAATCCGTAGAAGCAAAGTGGATGACCGAAATCTGAAGGGTATCCGAGTAGCTACGATGCATCGCATCAAGGGACTTGAGTTTAAGCATATTATTGTTGTATCGGCTAATAGTGGGACTATACCACTTCAAATTGCTGTTAACCGAGAGGACCCTGTGGCACAGGCTGCGGCCATGAAAGCTGAACGTTGCCTCCTTTATGTGGTTTTGACTCGAGCCAAGCAGACCGCAATAATTACCAGTTATGGTGGAATGTCAGAGTTCATATCCGAGCTGCTGAAACACAAGATGGCCAACTAAGCGTCATTTGGCGATTTAATGGAACCGATTCGCTTTGCTTAGGGTGCTCGAAGGGATTCAACTATATCTTTTCGTCAGTTTACAACTAGAATCACAGTCATTTGAGTAAGTTCGGTGATCATCAAATACTTCTTCGTTCTACATGTCCGTCCCTCATTAAGACCCATATACACCCCGATAAGTAACTAT
>JGI24711J26586_10002302_pt1 | contig 13694 bp, 11 predicted proteins | sample BioPla3DNA1_FD_26586 | JGI IMG/M metagenome (IMG submission 26586)
GCAAGAGAAGAAACCAATATATTCTGGAAAGAAGTAGAACAGGCAGCTTAACAAACTATTAACCGGAAGGTGAATTTACACCAACTTTATGGACTTGACTGTACTGATTTCTGATTGATTATGTTTAAGTCTATTTGTTTACACAAAAAATATAAACTTTTAATTCCCCTTAAAGAACCACTCACCAATTTATCAATAGATTGCATTATTACTTTGGGTATTAACGTTTGTCCATTTTTTGTCATTTAGAGATTTCTTTCAATAGATACCACGCTTATGCGGGAAGGACAGGAAACCATACAACGAGCGACCGGAGCGGGGATCACCCCCGCTTATGCGGGAAGGACGGTGAGAACAGAGGCTTAGATCCATTCGAGCCGGGATCACCCCCGCTTATGCGGGAAGGACTCGACCGTCCAGTGCAGGATAGCCTTGTTCTCGGGATCACCCCCGCTTATGCGGGAAGGACTATCTTAGCCGGCTTGAAGCTATTCAGAAGATGGGATCACCCCCGCTTATGCGGGAAGGACAAATTAGAGCGTAAAACTCCGTAATAATCTCCGGGATCACCCCCGCTTATGCGGGAAGGACCCTTGATAGATTTGTTTTTCTAACGCTATGCGGGGATCACCCCCGCTTATGCGGGAAGGACCCTGCATCTTTAGTGAGATTTCAGATAGGTTTGGGATCACCCCCGCTTATGCGGGAAGGACAATGAAGTTACTAGGGCGGATCGGCGGATGTTGGGATCACCCCCGCTTATGCGGGAAGGACTTCTGCTCTCGCATGATTTGTTTCATACTCTTAGGATCACCCCCGCTTATGCGGGAAGGACCATCACTGAAAATTTCGAGTTTGCGACTATCAGGGATCACCCCCGCTTATGCGGGAAGGACTCGCGAGTTTCGCGCCGACGCCTCTCAAGTCTGGGATCACCCCCGCTTATGCGGGAAGGACTGACTGTCTGCCCTGCTTGGTACACTGCAACTGGGATCACCCCCGCTTATGCGGGAAGGACTCACTGATCCCGCTTTCAAGAGTAGTTAACTTAGGATCACCCCCGCTTATGCGGGAAGGACCCATACTCAATTAACATGCCGGCTTTAGCCTTGGGATCACCCCCGCTTATGCGGGAAGGACTTTGCTCTTCTAGTTCATCAATCAGCAGCTTGAGGATCACCCCCGCTTATGCGGGAAGGACCTTGCGGAAAAGTTGCAACAGATTTAGATCACAGGATCACCCCCGCTTATGCGGGAAGGACAGCCCTTTTGCTTTAGCTTCTTGTTTTTTGGCGGGATCACCCCCGCTTATGCGGGAAGGACCAGAGATGATGCTGAAAAACAATGGGATGCCCAGGATCACCCCCGCTTATGCGGGAAGGACGGTCGCAGAACGCCACGTTCTCTTATCGAGTAGGGATCACCCCCGCTTATGCGGGAAGGACATTCCTAAATTGTGTTCAATCGTTATTAGTTCGGGATCACCCCCGCTTATGCGGGAAGGACACAGCTAATTTATCTTAATACGGAATTAACCCAGGATCACCCCCGCTTATGCGGGAAGGACTATGTTTGTTTCTGATATATTGTCCATGTAAGGGGATCACCCCCGCTTATGCGGGAAGGACTTTTCAATCATTTTCCTTCTCCTTAATTTCTGGGGATCACCCCCGCTTATGCGGGAAGGACTACTCTTGTGTCAAAACATTATAAATTCTCGGAGGATCACCCCCGCTTATGCGGGAAGGACTTGACACGTGGTTCAATAACTTCAACAAGCGTGGGATCACCCCCGCTTATGCGGGAAGGACTTTTTCTGCATTAGTATTCTGCATGGAGCTAGAGGATCACCCCCGCTTATGCGGGAAGGACTGAGATCACCTCTGATTATTTGGACAATATCCGGGATCACCCCCGCTTATGCGGGAAGGACCAATCTATGAATGCATCGCTGGTGATGATCTCGGGATCACCCCCGCTTATGCGGGAAGGACGTGGTTATGGCCGTAGAATTTTATTCACAGACGGGATCACCCCCGCTTATGCGGGAAGGACGTGATCATTATTGGATGTGAACAAGCAACTTCGGGATCACCCCCGCTTATGCGGGAAGGACAGTAATAAATCCCCGATAAATAGCCATTTTTATCTTATGACTTTGTCAAATCCATTCACTTTCAATGCCAAGGCATGAATTAGTTTCGCATCCGCTAGCGCCCGATGAGGCACTTCTTCTTGTATTCCATAGGCTTTTAATACCGTGTATAGTTTGTAGTTTCCCAAAAACATCTTTTCTTTCTTCACAAACTTCATAATGTCATATACTTTATTTGATAAAGGGGGTTTACCTTCATTTCGTAAAGCGTAGTTTATAAAACGACAGTCAAATTCTACACCATATCCAACAATCGTTGCCGTGCCAAGAAATCTCAAAAGTTTATCTAAGGCTTTGTTTAGGCAAATTCCTTTTTCTTTCAACATTTCTGTCGTTATACCCGTTAACTCCAATATCTTTTTTGGCACATTTTTTTCGTAAGTTACCAATGTTTGGAATTCTTTAATACTATTTCCTTCAATTCGTATGGCTCCAATCTCCAGAATTTTATTTTGCCTTTCATTCAATCCATCGGTCTCAATATCTAAGATAACATAGGGTTCTTTCTCTGAGGCTTCCAAGGGTGTGGTTACAGAATATTTTCTTGCTTGTCGGAATTTTGCTGCATTACTAATTCCTCTTTTTGTTTCCTCTGTTTGTCCTGTACATTCCTTGTTAGCCCACTGTACAAGTGGAATCCCATCAAAATCAATGTTTGTTTGTCGCGTATTTCTTGTTTCAAATGAATATCCAATTTCATTCTGGGTGGAATAACTGAGGGTGGCTTCACCAGCTGCCACATTTTCTTTTACCCGCTCCCATATTTCTTCTCTGACTTTGCTGTTAAAGTTACCTACATATACTCCAGTAGCAATTTCTTGCATCCACTTGGTTAAATCGCCTCGTAAGGAAGGGGGAACTTTTTTCAAAGTAATCACTGTAAAGGGCATATTAGGACCTTTCTTGATAGTTCACTCCATAAGGTGCCAGTTTTTGTTTGTCATCCCATAAATGGATCGTATCGATAAACATTTCATCCGTTTCTTCCACATCCATTAAATACTGCAGATCTTTGACAATACGTTGCATGAGGCTGCCATCGACCAGCTTTTCTCTCACTTTCAACCGAGCCAACCTTCCCACATCTTCTCCCTCTTTATATTCAGCGGCCGTCTCAAATGCAGTAGGAATAGAGATATCAGCTTTATATAAATCCGCCACATCGTATACAAAAGATTTATCGTGCCCTGTGTGAACAAATCCCAAACCAGGGGACATGCCAAGCGCTACAATAACACTATACACAATGCCATATAAAGAGACATTAGCCGCCGATAGTGCCTGATTGACAATATCCCCACCTTCAAAGTCTTCTGGATCATATTCTCTGCGTGTCCACTCTACATTGTACAACTTTGCTTGCGTTCGATATAAACTACGCACACGAGCTCCTTCTCTGCCACGCAATTGTTGCATAGTCAGACTAGTTACATCTTCACTAGGAAAACGCATCTGGTACATTTTTCGGGCAACGGCCAGCCTAGATCTGGTATTTGAAACAAGGGCAGCTTGTTTTATTAAGAAACGACTGGAATGGGCGAGCGCACGACCATGGGCGTAATGTCGCACTCCTCTTTCACCAACCCACACCATTGCAGTACCCGTATCTCCGATCAATTCAACAGCACGATGACTGATCTCCGTACCAGGACCAAGAAGTAATACACCCACCATAGCAGCAGGGATGCGAACTATTCCACGGACATCCGTAACAGTAATCGCGCTATCTTGTCGGTTTATCTTAGCATGTTCAACATAAATAAAACTTACACGATCGCCAATGCGAGGCAGTTCTTTTAGTGTAGTTTTCTTTGCGCCACTATGACCCTTCATTTTTCATCATTAATAGGAATGACTGTCATCATTCCAAATCCATAGGCTTTTTTCTTTCCAAACCCACGTGTCAGTGTTTCTATAAATTTATCCCGATCCTCTATGGTTAGTATACCTTCGTAGGTAGCTTTACTAAGGCGTATAGGCCTTTGGCCACTTCGTTTAAATTCGACATAACCCCGATCTACTATCGTAAACTCATCTTCTTTTAGCTGAAAGCCGTTGACTTCCGCCCGATCTAACAAAAACTGCCTTTGTTGTTTGACCGTTACATGAGGCTTCACTCGACCACGTTTGCTGGTTCCGTCTTTTACCGCTATTACTGGATTAAGTGTGACACGAAATCGAGCCCTCGTGNCATTTTGTAAAGCACGCAAAAATGGTGTATATTCTTTCGTTTCCGCGCTATTTTTCACACCATATTTTTCTAGAGCAGTCAAATCCGGTTTTATCTGGCTTACCAATAAAAGATACTCTTTTCCTTGCAACCTATCCAATCGCCACAGCTTTCTAGATCGATTCTCTTTCTCTGTTTCCTTAGGGAAACTTCGTTCAACCCAATTGTGAATCGCTCCCACATGGTGTAAATCTTTGGTTTTCCTGCGATTTTTTCTATCAATTTCCACTTTTGACAAATACATATTATCCTCCGATCGCGCCAAAAGCATCGTGTTCGGTAGAACTTTCCGATTGTTTTGCTAGAATCTGCATTCTTGCTTCCGACCGATATCCAAATTTTCTTTCTTTCTGCGAAAAAGATTGGACGTGGTCCTTGCGTAGAGTAGACACCTTATCCTGCATTAAGTCAGCATCCGCATAGATAACAAGAGTTTTTTCTTTTTTCTGTCTTTTCCTGAAAACACTATCTTGCAAAGGGAATTCACGCAACGCATCTACAACAGACTTCGTGCTTTTTCCCAAAATAAAGTCGGCAGGCAATGGGAGTGAGCGTCTTCCCATAAAAGGTTGATAGTAGGGATTACGCAATGCCTCTTCTATACGATCTATCCATTTTTCATCCGCGTGTCCTACAGCAACAACAAATACCGCATCTTCCAAGTAATAGCGGTTCGTTACATAAGTTCTATCGAATTCTCCATTATTCTTATATTTTTGCGCCGTGTGATAATCACGCAATAAAGTACCTTGCCGATCAACGCGCACGGCAAAATCTAGCTGATTCAGAGCAGCAATGCTTTCATCGTCATTTCTATGATAGCCAAAGCCCGCAGCAATCATACCAATTATCGCACTTTTTGATGGATAAAAATCAGTATGGCGGGTCTCAAAATGAGAACGGGTGCCCCAAGATTGTAGTGGGCCGGCCAATTTTAATAATAATGTCTTCACGATCATTCACTCTTTTCATTTGTAAAATAAGAGGTTAACGAATTGGTTAACTCCATTGTCAGTGCTTCTAAATTGTCCACCGTTTCACAATTTAAATTCTGTATTTTGGCATTATCCTTAGTAAGCAAAAGCACGCGGGCGGGTTCTCTTACAAATTTTTGCACCTTCTCTAATTCTTTGAAAAGTCTGTCTATGGATGCGTCCACATAGCCATCACTAGACTTTACAGGTTTTTCAAATGCACTAACTAAGTTGACCGGCCGGTCTTCTCGTAATGCAACCAGCACAGTCTGCGGTAAGGTTTGATTTGCAAAAGTGTTTACTTTACCAGTGGGTAACGAGTTGGAAAATGCTTCTACAAACAATTTCAAGGTATTAATAACCGTCTGTTCATTTCCCAGTTGCCGAGTTAATTCATGTACTGCTACATTGGCATACCGATATAAAGTAGATGTATTAAATTCGATGGTACCCAGCATACCTGCACCGGCGTTATCCTCCGGAGCCAAGTCGTCCACCGCGGTATAAAAATCAAATTCTGTTTGTACCCCATGGGTTGAAATAGCATGAGCTACCTGAGATGAGGCGTCTTCGTTTAAGGAGGGATCGTCTGCTACCATACGGCCAAATAGAGCAATGTCGATCGCTGGATCTTTTCGTAAAATTTCTTGTACTTCTTTTTTATCATAATTTCCGTCTAGAGCAGCCTGAGCCAAACCTTTCGCCTGTTGCTCTCCCAAAAAGAATAGAGCACGTGCTCGATTGTCTTTTGTTTTTATTTTAGCTGCACCAATGACTTTCGCGGCTAAATCTATGCTTTCAACTTTCGATTTAGATTCATCTATTTCACGGATTTTTTTGGCGACATAGGCAACGATCTCTAATGTTCGTATCCCTACATTAGTTTGTTCACTGTAAGCGTAAAAATATTGCCGCATGGCTCGTTTCCAAGCCTGAGAACTAACGCGCGCGCGACGTACGCCTCCATACTGGGCTGTTTTCGGACTTCCTGTATCGTCTCTATTTATATTCGAAGGGGGGATTGTCTGAATTGCATGGACATCTAAAAATAAACGGTTATTATTAAGCATTTTCTATATCTCCTTTATCTTTGGGTTTTTGTGTACGATAGTAGGACTGAGTCCAACGAATACGTACGCTTTCTGGATAGCCTCTGCTAAACCAATACAAATCTTCAGCTAGACGGGCATAATTTACTTTCCCCTGTTCTTTGGCTTTCAGTAGTTTTATCATTTGCCGCAAATGGTGAATCAACTCTTCAAAATCTGTGGCAGTGATCATGGTGTTAAATCTTCGATCGATTGCTGTGCTATCCTGGGAACGCAAGTAGCTCAAACTCTTTCCCATATTCTCCCATTCATCAGTTTTTTCTAACAAACTTACGCTTACCCTACTGCCTTGCTGGTGTACCGCATATAGTTGCAAAGCGGTAAGAATTGCTTCTTCTTCATGAGTTACATGGCCGGACGCACTTAAAAACTCATCCGGTAAATTGGAAAAAACCAATGGCCAAATATCTACGGTTTCACTTAATGGTTTCCCAATAGAATTCCGCAAATTTGCCAGTGTAGCTTTTCCTTCGGATGTGTCCAACGTTTTGCTGAGTCCGGACACAATTCGACCCGTCACTTGAAATACGGATTTCATGTTTCTGTTTTCTTCCATTTCCACTCCTCTCCTTTTTCTGTTCATTGTCTATATAAAAAATATAGAAAGCGATTATAAGCCGTTGCAATATTTTGCACTCCATCCTCTTTCATAATACCCGTATAATCTCTTGGACCGGCTTGTTGCAAAATTTGTTGTGCCTTTTGCAAAGTCAACTGTTTCAGTGTTTCGCGCCAAGCAAAAATGCGATCGTCTTTGTCACTGGTAAATTGCAAAGCAGAAATCCACTCCCGGAAAGGTTGGTCTACCAAAAAATATAGTTCTTCAACTTCCCGATCTACAAATCCGTCCGATGACATATTCCGAATCTCTTTTAGTTCTTTCAGGAAATTACGAAAAGTCCAGTCTATAACAGTTTTCGTTTCTTCAACCACATCATTAATGCGAGGTATCCAGCCCTCTTCTTCCACATCGGTCAAAACGGCTTCACGAATGTTTAGCACATCGTAAATCTCATCTACAGGAACCCAGGAAGTGGCGTTTCCGTCATCTTGCATACTTATAGCGTTAAGAGTAAGCGTTGGATTTCCTACATGTTTGCCTATTTTATTAATCCAATCAATAATACCCGGTTTGCGCTGCGGCACATTTTTGTCTTTTTTGTCCAAGACATGATAGCTTAGCGTGATCAAACCAAAGGAACGCCACATCGCTTGATTTGCTCGATGCTTTCTGGGTGTATATTTATCTTTAGTAGGTCCTCTTGTATTGTAGCGCCAAAGCGACATGAGCTCTAAGAATTGATCCTCGTGCGTTATATCTGGTAATTTGACAATATCTAATGAAAAAATGTCTGAATAGTCTTCTTTAGGATCAATATAAATAGCCCGACTCCAGTTCGTATACAATTCCGCTAAATTATTAATCTCACCTATTTGTAAATATCTGTTTATAATTTCCTCACTTGTAAATTCCCAGCAAGGTCGTTGAGTTTTGTCGTGATATTGTGTTTCCGGATGTACCAGTGCACAATTAAGCAACAGCGTTTTAAATAGGTTACCGCCTTCCACATAAATTCCGCCAATATCATACAGCCAGCCTTTCGAAGCTCTATAATCTTTTTCTACAAAAGCTGCTTTATCCGCTAATCCTGTGTAACCTTGAAAAGTAATCAGCCAACGTGCTATTTGAGATAATGTTAGTTTGTCTTTATTACGACCTTTATCTGCCTTTGGTGAGAACAAAGCTTTTTTTGCAATGTTATTAGGATTCGTGCCACTTTCAGATACTTGTCGGTTTATGTACCTGCCAAGAATTGTGGTTGGATTTGCAGGGTTTCTCCTTTGGCTTACAATAACAGTAGGATCCACATCTTTTTTTGTCACCTGGAAAAAAGGATACTCTTCATCTAGCAAGAAAAATCGATTTCGCCATTTTTCTAGGTATTCTTCCACTACTGTAGGAAACTGTCCTTTTTTCCATAGATTGACCCAAGTTTCATACATCGCCTCCCGATAGGCTTTTGCATCGTCTTCGTCTACCACCTCTTCCCGAGGAATCCATTTCTCGTCTAAATCTAAGACTTCGTATACTTCACCTTCTTCGTCAAAACGAGAAAAAACAGTGTGCAAAACAGCCAAAAGTACACGGAGAACAGCAAAATCCTGAGTTTTCGTATCTCCTGCCAAACCAGAGTATCTGTGCGCGTTGGTAAAAACTTGTATTAATGAAACATTTTCCGTATTCCCTTTTTTATCCACAACTACAGAGATCCAAGGTTCGTCCAGTAAATTATATTGCCTCACATAATCACATCCTTTCATACAGTAGTCCAAGTGTTAGATTGTATTGCAATTTCATTCCATTAAGTTCAAACATTAAATTTTCATCCAGTATGATTCCCAAGGCTCCTTTCAGCCAAGGCTGTGCATACCAGTCAGAAAAATGAAGTGCATGGTATGTCTCTAATTCTTTGATGGTAGCGTCAATAGTATAAGGCTTGCTCAACCCGTTTGGGAGTCGCAAAGTCTGTCGTGCTATGTCACTTGCTATTTGAGGATCATCGATATGATCAGAAATATCTCCGTCTTCTCCTACTATACCATACCCCTCTCCTCTTTTTTGTAGTACAATCACTTCGATTGTTTCCTGAATATCTCGCACCTGAGCGTATGCTTTTTCTTCCGTTTCCAATGGTGTTTTATTGCGCAGCCAGCCAATCAAAGAACCACTATCTTCAAAACCTCTCTGCAAAACCGGTGCAGCAATACGATATGTTTTTGCTCGTGTATTCTTAGAAGCAATTCTGTTCTCATGTTCTCGTCGCATTTCTTCGTATAGATTTTGTAAGGATTCAGCCATCTCTACCGGATCCTCTCCGTAAACCTTTTGGACCAAACGAGAAATATCTCCTGGTAAAACCATCACTTCTGGCAAAAATGACTGGGTTCTAGCCAGCAGATACGCGCCATATATCGCCACAGAACCTTTCTCAAAAGCAAAGTTCGAATCGGTATCCAACACATAGCAAACCGCCTCTTTATGAGCTTTAGGTCGTAGTATATTGTGCCGATGTAGCCGACCAATTCGTTGGATGATTAGATCCATGGGGGCCAGATCTGTCACAAGAACATCCAAGTCAATATCCAGTGATTGCTCCATAACCTGCGTTCCAATGATAATTTTCTTTTCCGGTCGATCCGCTCCCTTACCAATCATGGAAAGCAAACTCTCTTCTTTTCTTACCCGGTCGGTATCAATGAAACGTGAGTGAAGCAATTCTACATGGCTATGCCCGTATCGCTCGACGCAAGCGCTGGCTAATTCCTGTGCCCTCTTTACTGTGTTTACAATGATGCCAAACACTCCATTTCCTTGCATCCAATTATCCAGCAGTTCCAGCACAGATTCCGTATCTGAGCGACGGATTTGTACAATTTTTTTCCGCTCCTCAGCAAATTCTACAACTTGCCGTACATCAACCCCGTCAGTATATGTAATTAGTGGATAAGCGGAAGTAGGCAATTCTGTTAGTCTTTCTCGAATCATTCTGTCTCGCGCACCTTTTCCTCGCAAATAGGCCCGCACCATTTCATGTCTTCTCTCCGAGGGCAAAGTCGCAGATAGAATAACCACCGGTACCCCATAAACAGCCATCCAACGAAGAGCCTTTAACAAATACTGATTCATGTAGGCGTCGTAGGCGTGTACTTCGTCGATCACCACCACTTTTTTACTAAAGCCCAAATGGCGCAAGGCCAAATGCTTTTGCTTTAGAGCGATCAGTAGAAAATGATCCACTGTACCCACCACAAAATCATCAAGAGCAGATGTTTTTCGTCCCGCAAACCAATCGTTTATTACAACACTGCCATCTTGTTCACTGTCAACATTTATATGCTTAGCCAAATCGGTAAATTGTGGATTGAGCGCTGACTTCCCATGAGCTAGGCGAATGGAGACATTATCTCCCACTTCAGTTCGTACTTTTTCAAGCCAGCTATGAACCCGTGGGAAAATACCATTGGAGGTTGCTTGGGTAGGCAGGCCAAAAAACATGCCACTACGTCCCGTTTTTTGCGCCAATTGTTCCACAGCAATAAAAGCAGCTTCTGTTTTTCCAATTCCCATAGGGGCTTCTAATATAATAATTCCAGGCTCATCTGTGACATCAATCGCACGGGACAGTTCTGCTTGCACATTGCGAGGCTTAAAGTTAAAACGGTCTTGATATAGTCTCTCCACGGATTGCAAACGTTGTGGCTGCCAAATATCTGTTTTCTTCCATGTCTCCCACCCTTTTTGTAGTCTATCTTCCGAATTCACTACCTCATCTATGTCTATTGGCAACAGCGGAAAGAATCTTTCATTACTGGCAATCCAGTCCGCCATGATTACCAGCCCAGCCAAAATCACCTGTGCCGGTTGAGGGATCTCGGGTAAATCTTCCACTTGATTGAATCCTCCGGATTGCAAAGCCTTGTGAAAAATCATCTCCTGTGCTTCACGCCATTGTTTGCCCACTGGATGAGAGGGATCTTCATGCTGAAAATAATTACTAGCGTAAGATGCCTGCTCCGTAACGATCCGATTATCATCTACCGGCTTTCCGTGATGAGCACCGATAATGGAAGCAATGTCCTCACCTACACCGTAAGATGAAAGCAAATGTTGACTGGCCAAAGCATGAGGTGAGGATGACATCGATGCCAAAAGCAAATTTGAAATATCGTGATATCCATCGGCCTCTAATTTTTCAATTAGTCGCGCGTCTAAATCAGGTGTATTGAAATATCCTTGTTTAATCTGAAATGCGGGCGTTGCTTTGCCGATATCATGAATAGCACCCAAAAACTGCACCAATCCTTTTCCTTTCTCTTCACCCTCTTCAGCAAAAAGATCTCGAATCAGTTGCTTTTGTCCTTCACATAACCAGTGTTCCCATAGTAGTCCCGCGACATCTCCTACGTCCTTCAAATGCTGTGTTAATGGAAGCCATTCGAATTGGCCCCGAACATCTTGCTTTTTAGCCCAAAAGGCTCGATCGTATTTATACACATTAGCACCTCAGGTTGCTTTAATTAGCCTAATTTATAAGATTTCATAACTGTTGTATTGAAAGATTATCCCTATATATAGTATCTCTTCAGTGACATAAGGAAATATCTCAAACACTACTACTCCAGAATATAATCTAATACTCTAAAAAGTATCTACAATTCTCTTTACTTGTAGATATAACTTCTCTATACCACTAACAGCATTACAATTTATTGTTGTACTTTTTCATGATTTAAAATCATTTGACACATTAAGTCTATGTTTGGCCGTCATCTTCGGCATGAACAGCGTCAAAAAATTTACTACAAAACAACCTGGAATCTCCCCCGCTGATTTCCATTCTTGAAATGATTTCAGATACCTTTTAGTCTACTGCCTTATCCGGTTTCTTGAAATGCGTATATTTCGCATTCCATAAATTCTCATAAGAAACACCAGTAACCTTTTCGCAAATTAGTTTTTCTTCTTCGGTAGCTGGTGTTGTGATTTCTCCTTTTCGTCTTGCTATATCCGTCTGAATGATTTTAAATTCCTTGCCGGTAATTGGAAATAAATATCCACAAATCAGCATGATCGCAACCAGAATAACCGGTGCAAAGACAAAAATATAAACTATACCTTTTTGAGTGGCAAGGGATTGTCTGGCACCCGACGATGCCAGAAGCGCATCATATCCGACAGCACTTAAAAGAAAACCGATACCTGAAGCGGACAGTCCGGAAGATATTTTTCTGACAAAGGTTGCCATGCCGGAAACGACACCTGGTCTACGAACCGAGGTTACCAGTTCGTCCACATCCGCCATGTCAGATAAAATGGCAAAAATACTGGTCAATGTAGCGGCATTACCGATTCCGACGAATCCAGTACAGACAAGAACCGGTATAATCGGCGCTCCCTCATACGAAAATGCCAGCAGACCGAGAGTCGCAATAATTCTCATAGGTCCGCCCACCAGAACCGTAAATTTTTTGGATTTTTTGACCATGACAGGTCCCCAAAAAATCATGCCTACAAGCTGAGAAATTAAAAGCACTGCCATCAAATAGATAAAATAGCCATTCTCATATCCATTGAGGACATCGTCAACGTAATATACGGCAAGTCCCGAGACAAAATCCATACCACATTGTCCACCAAGATAGATGCCTAAGAAAAGCTTAAAAGATTTATTGTGCAGCGTACTCCCTGCCTGAGAAAAACTCTCGCTTAGCTTACTCTGAACAGGCTCTTTTCTCTTTTCCCAGGTACTCACAAAGGTAACAAGGCTCGTCAAAAGGAAAAAGACCCCTAAAATCAAAGCCACTTTCAAGTAGGCTCCCGCCTCCGTATTGTCTTTAATTATAAGTGATGGCACGAGACCACAGACCATAGCACCAAGCGTCGACCAGATCGTTCTTACATTGGAAAATCTCGCTCTCATACCGTAATCATCAATCATGTCCGGCAACAGTCCATTATAGGGGACCATCAGAATTGTAAATCCCGTAGAAAAAAGAACGTACGAAAGCGCATAATAAATGAACAAAAGCGTGTTATTTGTCGTATTGATATGCACCCACATCAAAATGAAGGTCAGTACGGATACAATACTTCCTAAAAGAATATAGAAACGCTTTGGACCGAATCGATGACTTGTTCTGTCGGTGATATTACCCATAATAGGATCAGTAATCGCATCCCAAATATGTCCTACCAGCGGAATGATACCCGCTAGCGCCGCAGGTACTCCCAGCGCTTTAATAAGAAAAACGGTGAAGAATGTATTAATAACTACAAAGACTCCACCGCCAAAAAATTCAGCCATACCGTACATTAACCGTCTTCCTACACCATAGCCAATTTTAGCGCCGGCTGTTTCTTGATTCATAAAATACCCTTTCCGAAAATCACTTTTATAAATTGAAGTTTTCTCAATACTTTACACATACTATAAACACACATATCATAATAATGAAGCGTGTGTTCAATAATGAAAAACATAACAATATGTGATCCATAGTATTAACTATAACATTTACAAATAGTAAAATGTTTTATTAATGTTAAGTATAATGATACTTAACATGATAAAGTCCCTATAGTTGGTGTAAATTCAAAATAAAAAAAGATGAGTCACATCTCACCTTTCGGTACAATGGTTTTTTAACCAAATAAATCATGTAAG
>JGI24711J26586_10002308_pt1 | contig 13663 bp, 11 predicted proteins | sample BioPla3DNA1_FD_26586 | JGI IMG/M metagenome (IMG submission 26586)
AGAAATAATGCTCCCTACTATAAAGCTTACACCAAATCCTATTAAGCAGATTCCTAACAATGCGATTATTATTTTATAGGCTTTTAAATTAATAAAATTTCTTGTCTTGCTTATTAGAACAGATATGAATACATACCAAGTAATATCAGCCATAATATGACCAAAATAAAAAAGCACGACTCCTATAAGTCCGAACATATTATATGCATTCATAATTAGTCCCAGCCCGACAGCAGACCACCAAACTGCAAAATATGGATTTGATGCACTTATGAGGGCGGCGCTAATTAGCATATTTCCGCTTTTTCCATTTGTATTATTCTTAAAATCGATGCTGATTTTTCCTAAATATATATCCTTTATCATGCTCGCACCGAAAAGTATTAAAACAATGCCTCCAATTAGCCCTATAACTAATTGGGCGATAGGTGTACCTAAATATTTACCCAAGCCTAAAAATATCAGTATTACAAGAAAAAATTCGAGTAAAGCATGACCTATGGAAATTATTAAACCGGCTTTTGGGCCTGTTTTTATACTTTTATCCAAGGTATAAGTAAGTAATGAGCCCGGCATCATCGCACCGGAATAACCAATCAGTAAGGATTGTAAAAAAACCTCAACCAAGCTACATTAAAACCTCCAAGTTCGGTACTAAAATTACAATAATAATATAATAAATGTAAAAAAGGTATTTAGCAAGTGCATACTTCTATGTAATAAACTGTAGAAGTATTTTATATATTCAATTGTCAGTCTTTCTGTGTGGGGGGGTGGAAACAAAGCCTAAGAATGCGGCTGGGACGTCCTGCTGAGTTTCTCATATTGTGCCCGATAATCTTGGCATATTTGCTGTCTAGAAGTTTTTCCAGTAGGCGATTCATACTTCTTAACGAAACACCATATGCTTTTGCCAATTCCAATGGTGTGAAAGTATCTTTTTTGTTTATGTCCATAATTGTCTGAAGCTTTATAATACTGTTTAAACTTATACCAGTCACCGAGGCTATGTTTTGAAAATAACCGTCGATTTTATATTCTGGCGAATTGTTCGGCTCATGTACAGGGACTATAGGGCCGAAATATTGATTGTTTTCCACCTTATATGCCTGATTTCCACCTTTCTTCTTTGCCTTTAAAAGTCCAAGACTCGCATTATATTTAGCTTCTCGTGGAGTTTCGCCATATCCTATGCCTATGCTGAGGGTTCCAAACTGCACCATATTCTGTTTGGTGAGAATATTAATTTTCTGTAGTTGTTCGGTTTCCATTTCAAAAAGAGGTTTGGTTGTAAATAGCATATATTTACCAATCTCTTTTTCAATGACTGCTGCTTGTATGCGCTGTGAAAAACGATAAATCTCCTCCGAAATTTTCATAGCTTCAAGTGANAGTTGATATTCATTNTCTTTAATNAACGCATATTCGTCGGGCAAATCCCGTTCAATTGCAAGAACCACTATATCACTATTTTTTTGGAGCTTTGACCTTTTTTTTATGTCGTAATATTTAATTGCCTCCTCAATGCTTTGTTTTGTTGGGTCCAAAACTATACAAGGAACACCTAAACCCAGTAAATATTCGTATACACCGGAGATACCGGTAATACAGACACTTACATTTCCATTCTCATAGTTTTTGCGATGAAAGCTTTGAATATTTTTTAGATATTCAACGTTAAAAGGTATGTTATGACATATGCAGACATTTAATTGTTCTTCAGGAATTTTTAAATTTTCATAAATACGATAAACATCTTCTTCTGAATATGAATCAATGCTGATTCTACGGATATCAAAACCATTTATAAAAGATGCTTCCAATAATCCGCTTAATAGCCGTGATGTATCATGTTGTATATACATCCAAGGTTTTTTTGAAATAATAGCCATATTGACAAGATCATAAGGTGCTTTACCGGTAAACAGCAGACCGTCAAAACTATGCTCGTTAGCTTTAAGATAGGATACGACTGACGTAATATCTGTTGTGTCCATTGGAATTTCAGTTATTTCGACATCAGAGAAAGACTGTGACATGATTTTCCTAACTATTCCTATTGTGCGATTATGCCCAATCAAGCCCAGCTTCAAGAAACATCATCCTTTCATTTGAGTAAATATATTTTATTATATATTAGAAGGCGATTTTCTTAAAGAAGAATTAAAGACGTATTATGGACTATTTAAAGACAAAGGCTTTAATGCTAGAATAATAAACAGAAAAATAAGAATAACAGGAGATTGTATCATGCCGGTTATAACTATCAAATCGAAAGATTCTGAAAGAAAGCCTGAGCTGCAGAAATTTGCTGAAGAAATCAGTATTAAGACGGGTATTGCAGTCTCCAGAATACAGGTTATTGCTGAATACTATTCCGCAGAAGACTTTTTTACAAATAACGTTCACGCAATTATCAGTATTTCCATATCCGAAAAAAACGATAAAAACACAATTCAGGAACTGATGCAAGCCTGCGCATCGATTGCTGCAAAACACTTTAGTGTTGAGGAGAACCAAATTGCTGTTACTGCTTATCCGGTCGGCACGGGGTATCTCTTTGTAAATAATCATTTTATTTAATTTCGGAGGTGTACTATGAAAAAGATTTTATTACTTCATGGAGCTTGGCATAACGGAAAATGTTGGGACAAGGTCTCAGCAATACTCAATGAGAAAGGGTACGAAACAGAAGCCCTTACATTGCCGGGAAACGGTGAGAACGACAGCAAAGACGTTACATATGAAGATTATGTTAACTATGTTTGTGACAAAATCCGTGCTCAAGACGGAAAAGTCATTGTTGTCGGCCATTCAAGCGCAGGCCATGTACTGCAAATGGCACTTCCGAAAGTGGCTGATAAAGTTGAAAAGGTTATTTTCAACAATGCCTGGTTGCTTCCAGACAACAAGTCACAGTTTGATTTCGTTCCTGATGAGATTAAGAACGGCATGAGGCAGGCAGCTGTTGCTTCAGGCACAGGAGCAATTCCCATCGATCCAATGTTCGTACGCACAATGCTTGCAACCCAGGCCAGTGATGAACTTATTGAAGAACTGATGAAGCTTCTGGTTGAGCAACCGCTTATTATTATGGAAACACCGGTGCAAGCCAAGGCTTTTGCCGAAATGAAAATACCTATGGTTTTATTGTATTGCACAAAGGATGTATCGGTTCCACCGGGTGCATTTATGGGTATGTTCAAAGCCTGGGGAGATAATCCTGTTGTGGAAGTCGAGTGTGACCACGAAGGACTGTTTACCGCTCCTGAAGCTTATACAGAAGGTCTTATAAAAGCAATAAATATTTAAATTATCCATTTAAAAAATTGAGAATAACTGCCGGCTAGACCGGCAGAACATTTTCCTTTATTTAATATCAGAGTAAGGGGTTATTTTAGTGACGCTTAAAAACTTTAATGAATTGGTTGACAGAGTTAAATCATGTCCCAGAAAAACAGCAGCGCTTGTATGTGCTGATGATGAGCATGCTCTTGAAGCAGTAATACGCGCAAATGATATTGTTGATGCAGTTCTTGTCGGTGATACAAAGCTTATAGCCAAAAAACTGCGGGATCTGAACCGCAATCCGGAGGATTTCAGGCTGGTACAAGTACCAGAGGGGCAGCATCCGGCTGTTACTGCAGCCAAATTAATTAATAACGGTGAGGCCGATTTTTTGATGAAGGGCCGGATATCGACAGGAGACCTGTTAAAAGGTATTTTAAGCGATGAAAGTGGACTGCGTAAATACGGGCTGATGTCCCATGTATCTATACAGGAAGTACCCGGATATCATAAACTAATTTTCTTAACTGACAGCGGAATGTGTATTAATCCTGATCTGGAGCAAAAAAAACAGATATTGATCAATGTGCTGGATTTTATGCGACGTTTGGGCTACGAAAAACCTGCAGTTGCTGCATTATGTGCCATAGAAACAGTAAACCCGAATATGTCTGAAACGCTGGATGCTCATGAGCTAAAAAGAATGGTGGATGAAGGTATAATAGAGAACTGCGTTTTTGAAGGGCCTATTTCTTATGATGTTGCAATGCAGCCGGAAGCTGCCCGTATCAAGGGATTCAACAGTCCTTATCCGGGAGATTTCGATGTATTTCTGGTACCAAATTTACTGGCGGGGAATCTTCTTGGGAAAAGTCTGGTATATACTCTGCACGGAAAAATGGCAGGATTAATACTAGGCGCAAAAGTACCTATCGTCCTAACTTCACGAAGCTCAACCGCTGAGGAAAAATATAATTCACTTGCGATCGCTGCAAGTGTAACAACAGGAGACTAAGAAAAATGAAACAATTAATGACAGGTAACGAGGCCATTGCAAGAGGTGCATACGAGGCGGGTATACGGTTTGCATCCGCATATCCCGGTACACCAAGCACCGAAATCCTGGAGAATATTGCATTATATAAAGATGATATTGTAGCTGAATGGGCACCTAACGAGAAGGTAGCACTGGAGGCAGTCGTAGGTTATTCCATTGCAGGAGGCAGAGCCATAGCTTCCATGAAACAGGTTGGCTTAAATGTTGCAGCCGATCCGTTGTTTTCTTTTGCTTATACCGGCTGTAATGGAAGCGCTGTTATAGTTACGGCTGATGAACCTGGCATCCATTCGTCTCAAACAGAACAGGACAATCGTTATTACGCAAAAATGGCCAAGCTGCCAATGTTAGAACCGACAGACAGCCAACAGGCCAAAGATATGGTAATAGCGGCATGCGAAATAAGTGAAAAATATCGCACTCCCGTAATCATCCGAATGACGACAAGGATATGCCACAGTAAGAGTATTGTAGAACTGGGCAGCCGCCGTGAGGCGCCTAATAAGGAATATAAGAAGGATATCTGGCAATATACCACAATGCCAGCAGTATCAAGAAAGCTGCGCTTTGAGCTGGAAGAACGGCTAAAGGGGCTGACCAGAGAATCTAATAATTCTCCGTTCAATGATATTGAATGGAATGATAAAAGTATTGGGATTATTGCAAATGGAATTGCTTATCAATATGCTAAAGAAGTTTTCGGTGAGGAAGCCTCTTATCTGCGTATCGGGTTTTCATATCCGATACCCATGGAATTGATAAAAGAATTTGCATCCCGGGTGGATACTTTATATGTGATTGAAGAAGTTGAGCCGTTTTTGGAAGAAGAAATCCGTGCAGCAGGAATTGCATGTCACGGGAAGGATATTTTACCGGGGATAGGGGAACTAAGTCCCAGGATTATAGAAGAAAAAATAAAAGGGGTAAAAAAAGAACTTTTGCCGACTAAGCCCGATAAAGTGACAAACAGACCTCCGGTGCTTTGCGCAGGCTGCGCACACCGCGCTGTTTTTTATGAACTTGGAAAGCGTAAGGACCTTTTCATTTCCGGAGATATCGGCTGTTATGGTCTGGGCGCTCTTCCACCGCTGAATGCCATGGATACATGCATATGCATGGGAGCAAGTGTGAGCGCAGGCCACGGAGCGGCAAAAGCATTTACAGAATACGATGTTAAAAAACATGTAGTAAGTGTGATTGGGGATTCTACCTTCTTCCATTCAGGAATGACAAGCCTGCTTAATGTGATCTATAACAAAAGCAAAACGATTACCTTGATACTTGATAACCGGATCACCGGAATGACAGGCCATCAGGATCATCCCGGAACAGGTTATACAGCCCAGGGAGAGGAATCACAAGAAGCAGATATTGAGAAGATTGTAAAGGCATTAGGTGTAAATCACGTTAGAAAAATAAATCCCCTTCAATTAAATGAGCTGCATGAGGCAATTGATACAGCCCTTGAAACACCCGAACCCTCAGTGATTATAGCCAGATGGCCATGTGCTCTGAAAAAGCTGTCGGCCAAAGATAAAGAGGAATTCGGAGAATATGTAAAGAGATATATAGTCAAGAAGGAACAATGCATCGGATGTAAAAAGTGTATTCGGACAGGATGCCCAGCGCTGCGTTTTGACAAAGCAAGCAAAAAAACGTTAATTGATCCAATCATGTGTAACGGCTGTTCCCTTTGTGCTCAGGTTTGTCCTGTGGATGCAATTGTACTTGACCAGAAATAGGAGATCAAAATGGTGAAAGCAAAAAGTATTTTGATTGTTGGTGTAGGCGGGCAGGGAACTCTGCTTGCGAGCAAAATATTAACACAAGGCCTTATGGAGATGGGCTTTGATGTGAAAATGTCGGAAATACATGGTATGAGCCAGCGGGGTGGCAGCGTTTCCGCACATATACGATATGGCGAAAAAATTTACTCACCGGTAATTAGTGAAGGTGAAGCGGATATACTGATTTCATTTGAAGAGATGGAAACATACCGTTGGCTGAATTATCTTAAACCTGGTACCGGCATAGCAATCATTAACAATTACAGACTTCCATCCGCACCTGTACTTACCGGACAGATGGATTACCCCGAAGATCTTATAGAGGAAATTTCCGAAATTGCAAATGCGGTAGTAGTAAATGCCAGGGATATTGCCCTTGAGTTATCCTTCGCCAAATCAATGAACATAGTGCTGTTAGGAGCATTAATAAAGATAGCCGGTCTTGATAACATGGACTGGGAAAACATTATCAGAAGCATTGTGCCTGAGAAATATCTTGAAGGTAATCTTAAAGCCTTTGCGGCAGGCATGCATTCGGTTATATAAGGGTTCAATACTCAACTTATACAATAAGAGAGTGAGTTAATTTATGGATAATTGCAAACGAATTTTAGTGATAAACCCGGGATCAACATCTACAAAAATTGCACTATATGAAAATGAACAAGAAACAGATTCCCGGACACTGCTGCATTCACCGGAGGAACTGAGTGAATGCAGAGAGATTAACGACCAGCTGGATTTGCGCAGACAAGCTGTTTTGGATTACCTTAAACAAATGGGGAAACCTGTTGAGTCCCTTTCAGCAATTGCAGCCAGAGGGGGTGTAATAGGCAAACTTAATTCTGGAGCCTATTTGATTGATGAACCGCTGGTTAAGGCATCTATAAATTCTCCTGCGCCCCATGCTGCAAACATAGCTCCGGTAATAGCATATGAGCTTGCCAAAATGGCAGGAATAAACGCATATATTTACGATGCGGTGTGTGGCTGCGGCAACCCGCAGGAGCTCTTTACAATAACAGGAATGCCGGAAATAGAAAAGCCTTTTTTAACCCATGTGCTAAACAGCAGGGCTGTAGCAATTCAACAGGCAAAAGCCGACGGAAAAGATTTGAAAGATACCACGTATATTGTCGCGCATCTAGGAGGGGGTATCACAGTAAACCTTATTCATAAGGGTGAAATTTTTGATATTATCGGAGACGATGAGGGAACTTTTTCTCCCGAGCGATCTGGTGGTTTGCCTTGTAGAGCTCTGGTCAAGCTCTGCTGTTCAGGAAAATATTCTGAAAAAGAAATTCAAAGAAAAATGAAAGGGCAGGGAGGTTTACTGGCCTACCTAGGTACAAATGACTTAAGAGAAGTAGAGGATATGATTTCAAAGGGAGATAAAAAGGCAGAAGTTTGTTATCAGGCAATGGCAATGCAGATAGCGAAAGATATCGGAGCTTTAAGTACAGTTACAGAAGGAATTGTAGACAAGATAATACTTACAGGCGGCCTGGCATACTCTGAGACATTTACTGCTCTGATTATAAAAAGGATTAAATTTATTGCGCCTGTCAGTGTATTTCCCGGAACATGTGAAATGCAGGCACTGGCATCTGGAGTTTACAGGGTTCTGAACGGTGAAGAGAAAGCAAACAGATTTATCCAGGAACATCATAATTAAGACGTCGAATAAATGATAACTGACTGGCAGATGAAAAAACCTTGTAAAAGGTATTGAAATGTCTGCAGAACACTTTATTTGATAACCCTTTCATAGAAAGGGTTATCGCTTTTTTACAGGGAAACAGTACCGGTTTTAGTATAAATAAAAATCAATTATTTATATAAAAAGTTTGAATTATTACATTTTCGGGCTACTGTCAAGCAGCTTTTCATAAGCAAAACGCAAAATCTTTCTTTGATTGTTAAATTTTCTTTTACCAGTATCCTATCTGTTGGGTTATTTGATTATTAATCACATTTAATGAAACTGGCAGATATGACCATCTGCCAGTAACAAATAGATATTACATTTTATTGCCCCAACAATTGACGCAAAACCGAAATTCTTCAACAAAAGAAGGAGTAATTACTCCCTTATAACACCAGTTGTGCAATAAATGAAAGGTCAAAAATATCTATAATCCCATCATTATTGACATCTGCTGACTTCGCAAGATTCCAATCCGGATCTCCTTCACTTACTAGATAGTAATATGCACAAATAGCAAGGTCTCCAACGTTTATCACATCGTCCTTATTGACATCTCCGGCTTTCCATGATTTTTTCACAAGTATATCAATACCTGTACTTGAAGCCGAATACACCATACCTCCCGGCATAATACCAAAGTCTACTTTTGAAATGGTAAAGGAACCCGACTCACTGGTATCGGTATCCTTCGCTATAAAGTCAAGATTGAAAAGCAGAACTCTGCCTTCGTTCATTGCTATCCCTTCAGTTGCCAGAATAGCCCTAACACTTCCGGCCTGTTCTTTTTTAGTATGGACAATCTTAACCAGATCACCTGTTTCATCGCAGGACTTAAGCTCAAAAAGGCTGTCGTCGTAATTCAAGATAATATCTCCAGCATATACACCTTCGATAAGATTATTAAGTATTATATTTAATGTGAATTCCTCTCCGGGTTTTACTTGTTGAGTTCCCTCAACAAAGACAGTTGAGTTATCCGAAGGTTCGTCGCCAAAAGGATTCTGTAATGTAATCTCGGTAACTGCGGGGTTTAAATAGGTTGTGCCGGATATTGTGATATTGGCGTCGTGGGTAAGAACCGGAGCATCCGTGTTTCCGCCGGTCAGACGGTTATAGGTGAACACCAGCTTGTCGTTGAAGATATTGACCGATAGGCAGACGCCCGGGCCGACAGCCGTTTCTTTATAAGGCTTTTGGGTGGGGTAAAAATCGTTCATGCAGCCAACGTTGGCATATGTGAACTTTAGGGTCTTGTATAGACCGTCGCCATAGAGAATGGAGTTGCCACGCTGCTTGATGGTGTGGCGGTTGTTATCTGTATAATGATTGTGACCCCACAGGAACACAATGTCGAGGTCGTCACCGTATTTATTAATGGTATCAATCATCATGTCAGCATTTTCTATGCTACGCCACTGCCAGTTGTAGGCACGATGTAAAGGCCAATGAGTCTGGATAAAGATTACCTTCCCAGAGCCGACCTTGCTGGCCAGATAGGTGTCAAGAGCCTGAATGTCTGCCTCATAGAACATCTCCTTGTCGACGCCGCTCGTGTTGCCCTGCGCGCCGATATGGAAAATCTCATACTCGTCCCCAACGTAGCTGGTACCGACGCGGTCAAATCCAAATATACGTTTGAATTCCGCATCGCTTATGCCACCGTCCACTTCCTTATCGTGGTTGCCTGTCGTAAAGGCGTATTCAGCATCAGGATACGTCGTGGAGAGAACACCAGTCAGTATAGAGTAGACTTCTTCCCAGTCGACAAGGTAAGCCATGTCGTCATAGAGGTAGTCTCCACCGAAGGAGATTACCTCCGGATTAATGTTATCTGCCTTCAGAAGCGGCAGGATAGCGCGAAGATTGGTGAAGTTAGGTGTTGAGTCGGTTATGTCGGAGTGTAAATCAGACATAAAGAGCAGCTCTTTAATCAGCTTAGANTCGCCCGGATCGCCTGGATCACTTGGGTCGCCTGGATCACCCGGATCTTCACCGGTCTTGACCTCAAACAGTTGCACCGGATATCTTTCCAAATTGATTTGAAAATTTTCCTTTAAATCACCAGGGGCGTCGAATCCCGCTTCTGTGCCACGCAGATAGAACACATATTCAGTTCCGGTGATATTATACATGAACATTCCCTTAATGGTACCGTCTTCGCTTAAATCTTCAAAAGAAAAATAACTGTAATGAGGCTTTGTATCAACATTATCATAGTTATAGGTATTGGTATTCAACGGAGCAACACCTACTCTGCCACTCGATGCGCGGGAAAGAAACATGCTGTCACCGTTAGTGAGAAAGAAACCAGTGGTATAGGGTCCCGCCACATTTGAGGTTCCTACAGCGAAGTCCCAGATCATGGTGTCGAGTACTTCCGAAATTATCCTACCTTTTTCTACGATGACAGGAGTAGAGGCCAGCGAAATACCAGTGTTTGCGGTGGGGACGTCGGCAACTTTATTAGTCAACGCATAGCCATTGGAGACGATTATGTACTTATTGCCCGCCTCGACTGTGGTGGCCAGGTCATAGGTGGTCTGGGGCAATTCGGATGCGTATACTGCGGGAACCGATGCTGATGGAAGATGAAGACTTTATCAGCGCTATTGAAGATAAAATAAAGACTCAATATCTAAATGCCGGGTATGCCGTTTTTAAGACAGGGGAAGATTTTGCAGACAGTTTTGCCGCAATGGAAGATGAATATATGCAGGAACGTGCAATAGATATTAAAGATATTGTTAAACGTATCCTGAGTATATTAGACGGCAAAAAAAACGCGGGCAGCATTGAGGATATGTCAATAATCCTTTCACAAGAGCTAACCCCCAGTGAAACTATACAATTGGATAGAAAAAAGATTCTGGGGTTTGCAACAAAATACGGTTCTGCCAGTTCTCACACAGCGATTTTAGCAAGAGCAAAAAATATCCCGGCTGTTTCAGGTATTGATATTTCAAAAGAATGGGATGGAAAAACAGCAATTCTTGATGGCTATGAGGGGGCATTATATATTGAACCGAGTGACTCGATTCTTAAGGAAAAACAAAAAAGACAAAAGCAGGAACGGGATAAAAGAGAAAGGCTTTTTGCACTTAAAGGAAAAGAAAACATATCAAAATGCGGAAAGAAAATAGAGATTTTTGCAAATATTAATGATTTATCTGAAGTCGATGAAGCTGTAGAAAACGATGCAGGCGGTATAGGACTTTTAAGAAGCGAGTTTTTATATCTGGCAAAAGAGGCATTGCCAACGGAAGAAGAATTGTTTAATGCCTATAAAACAGTGGCGGAGAAAATGGGAGAAAAGAAAGTAATCATCAGAACACTGGATATTGGCGCTGATAAACTGACTTCCTATTTTGATCTTGAAAAAGAGGAAAACCCGGCATTAGGCTATCGTGGAATCAGGATATGTTTAACAAGAACAGAATTATTTAAAACTCAGCTTCGTGCCATCTACAGGGCAGGATATTATGGCAATATATCGGTTATGTTTCCCATGATTATATCCTGTCAAGAGGTAAGGAGAATAAAAGAGATAATAAATGAAGTAATGAAACAGCTGTCAGAGCAAAACTTACCGTATCGTAAACTTGAGCTGGGAATTATGATAGAAACGCCTGCATCAGTAATAATCAGTGATGAACTGGCAAAAGAAGTTAACTTCTTTAGTATAGGTACCAATGATTTAACCCAATATACTCTGGCAATTGACAGACAGAATCCCAGGCTGGAAGAGTTCTACCATCCGCATCATCCGGCTGTATTAAGATCTATTGAGACGGTCGTAAAAAATGGTCATAAAAATGGTTGTCAAGTCGGTATTTGTGGTGAGCTTGCGGCAGATACTTCTCTTACCGGGACTTTTATAAAAATGGGTGTTGATGAACTATCTGTTTCACCGGCTTTAGTATTGGGCATTCGCGAAAAAGTCAGAAGTATTGATTTAAGATAGGTCAATATTCATAAGTGGAATAATGATAAAAGACAGGACTGGCAAAAAACCTTGTAAAAAGTATTGAAATGTCCCCGGTTCTTGTTTATAATATGAAAGGACTTGGGGGTGTAGCTCACCTGGGAGAGCGCTTGAATGGCATTCAAGAGGTAAGGGGTTCGATCCCCCTCATCTCCACCAAAATTAAAATCTCTATAAACCGCTAAAAATAATTATTAGCGGTTTTTTATTGCATTTTAAAGAATTCCAATACAATCTAGAAGCGCAAGTACCCAAACCATATAATAGTTCAATTTTCAGTTTGGTGTGACAAATCCATAATTACAGAGCTGGCAGTAAAAATCATATTAAGATATGAATACAACTTTATTTAATTATAATAAAATGTGGTAATGTGTAATTGAAGTGGCATCTTATGAAGAAGTTCAGCAAGTTGCAAAGGGATATATAATGCAAGCGTATAAAGATTTATTAGTAAGATTTGTAGACCTTAATAGATCAATTCTAGGCAGCAATCTTGTGGGAGTATACCTGCACGGCTCTTTTGTCATGGATTGTTTTAATCCTGGGCAGAGCGATCTGGATTTATTGATTGTAATTGAAAATGTAATTCCGGATGATGTAAAGAAGAAATATATGGATATGGTGGTGCGCTTGAATGAGGAAGCACCGGCAAAGGGATTTGAGCTTAGTATAGTAAAGAAGAGTGTGTGCAAACCGTTTGTATATCCTACACCATTTGAGCTTCATTTTTCAATCGCTCATCTTAACTGGTATAAAGAATAACCCCGAGGACTATATTCAAAAAATGAAAGGGACAGACAAGGATCTGGCTGCTCATATCACGGTCATAAATCATAGAGGCAAGGTATTATATGGCCGGGAAATAAAAGATGTATTTGGTTTAGTTAGCAGGCAAGATTATTTTGATAGTATCTGGGCTGACATAGAGGGCGCGCATGATGATATTCTTAATAATACAATGTACATTACGCTGAATCTTACGAGAGTACTTGCGTACCAGAAAGANAATATCATTCTTTCTAAAAAAGAAGGCGGAGAGTGGGGACTTGCCAATTTACCGGTGAAGTATCATTCGCTTATTATCTCAGCGCTTAAGGAATACGCAAGTGGAACCCCATCTCAGTATAATATGGAACTGGCCGTTGAATATGCAGAATATATGCTGAGAGAAATACAGAATAACAAATAAAAGCAATATAATCGATGTGGATACTTGTTTCAGGAGCAATAATGTTTGCAGAAAGTAATGTAAAAAAATGATGTTTATTATGTTGCTTTTAATATTATGATTACTCATAATGCGAGCCGACTAAACTGTGCACAGATTGTCGGATGGGTAAATGCATCCTCATATAATATTGATTGTGAAAGGAGGGTTGTTTGTTGGATTCTTTAAGAAATATGAATAATGCATTGGCATACATTGAAGAGCACTTGACGGATGATATAGATTATAGGGAAGTATCAAAAATTGCTTGCTGTTCAGAGTATCATTTTAAAAGGATGTTTTCATTTTTATCAGGAATTGGTTTGTCAGAATATATTCGAAGAAGAAGACTGACGCTGGCTGCCCTTGATTTGAAAGATACAAAATTGAGAATAATCGATGTTGCTGTCAAATACGGGTATGGTTCTGAAGATTCATTTTCCCGTGCTTTTTATTCTATGCATGGGATTCTTCCTTCTGAAGCTAGAAGTGAGAATACACAGTTAAAAGCCTATCCCAGAATGACCTTTCAATTATCAATTAAAGGAGGATGCGAAATGAATTATCGTATTGTTGAGAAAGGACCTTTTAAATTAGTAGGATTCAAGAAGAGAGTTCCAATTATTTTTAA
>JGI24711J26586_10002313_pt1 | contig 13647 bp, 10 predicted proteins | sample BioPla3DNA1_FD_26586 | JGI IMG/M metagenome (IMG submission 26586)
CCTTTACAGGGGACTCATTTTTTGTAAACTTATACTACATCTTGGAAGGAATATTTCAGTATATATCGAATAAATCAATTGCCATGCCTATGCTATTGGGTAGATATGAAGAGGAAAGACAGGGATTTTAGGGGGTTGAGATAAGGGCAAATAAACAGTTGAGTGAACTCCGCGTATATAAACAATTTAAAGGGAGGAAGCCATCGTGAAGTTCCGAAGATGGACTGTTTTGGTTTGCGCACTTGCCATGTTGTCCATGTTTGCTATTGGTATGAGTGGGATATCGGCAGCCTCTGACAAGTTCAAGGTCGGATTCATTTATTCCAGTCCAGTCGGAGATATGGGATGGGCTTACGAACACAACAGAGGTAGGCTTTACCTTGTAGAGAAGCTACCTGACGTAGAAACTGTTTATGTAGAGAATGTGCCTGAATCAAGTGATGCTGAGAGAGTCTTGACCCAGTTGGCAGAGGCAGGTTGTAAAGTCATCTTCGCTTGCAGTTTTGGCTACATGGATTTCGTCCACGCAGTTGCTGAACGCTACCCCGATGTAATCTTCATGCACAACACAGGATTCAAAACCGCAGAAAACGTCGGCATATACTTCGGAAGAATATATCAAGCAAGATATCTCACAGGTATGGTTGCAGGAAAAATGACTGAATCCAACCTTGTCGGATATGTTGCAGCCATGCCTATTCCCGAGGTAGTAAGAGGTATTAACGCATTTGCTCTCGGTGTGCGAAGCGTAAATCCGGACGCTGTAGTAAAAGTCGTTTGGACAAACACTTGGTATGACCCGGCCAGGGAGAAAGATGCTGCAAAGAGCTTGATTGAAGCAGGCTGTGACATCATTGCCCAGCACCAGAACAGCCCTGCACCGCAGCAGGCTGCTGGAGAAGCAGGTGTATACGGCATTGGCTATAACACCGACATGAGGCAGTTCGCTCCTGACGCCGTGCTCACCAACCCCGTATGGAACTGGGGCCCGTTCTATGTTGAGTGTGTTGAAGCAGTAATGAACGGAACGTGGAAATCGCCATATGACTACTGGGGCGGCCTGGAGGACGGAGTAGTCGACATAGGTCCGTACGGCCCGATGGTTCCGGAAGATATCAAAGAGCTTGTCATTAAGAAGAAGGCGGAAATAGCTCAAGGCGAGTTCAAGGTGTTTGAAGGGCCGATCAAGGACAATCAGGGTGTCTTGAGAGTTCAACCCGGACAGGTAATGACCGACGCTGAACTTCTCAGCTTCGACTGGTTCGTCGAAGGAGTAGAAGGTACGCTCAACTAAGAAGATACTGCAACACAGCCTTCTAACAACTTCTTTATGAGCTGCCATGACTCGGGAAGGCCGACGACGCCTGTCGGCCTTCCTCTTCAACACGGAGGGTGGCAAATGCCTCAAGAAGATGGAAATATCGTTGAAATGCACGGGATTACCAAACGCTTCCCAGGCGTGCTTGCCAATGAGAATGTAACGTTCTGTGTACGCAGCGGTGAAATCCATGCGCTTCTCGGGGAAAACGGAGCCGGAAAAAGCACTCTTATGAACATCCTGTCCGGGCTTTACAAGCCGGATGAAGGTGAGATTTTTGTAAAAGGCAAAAGAATACAAATAGGTTCGCCAAGACACGCGATAGAAGCCGGTATCGGCATGGTCCACCAACACTTTCGTCTGGTGGAAAATTTTTCTGTAGCTGAAAATATAACCCTGGGAATGTCAACTCCCAGATTCCTCCTGGATATGGCTGCTATTGAAGATGAAGTCTTGGCCCTGTCCAAAGAATACGGCCTTCAACTGGATCCCAAAGCGCAAATCTGGCAGCTGTCCGTAGGAGAGCAGCAGCGCGTTGAGATTGTAAAGATGCTGTACCGCCGCGCTGACGTCCTCATACTAGATGAACCCACAGCAGTCCTTACCCCCCAGGAAACTCGAGAACTCTTCGCAACACTGGAACGGATGAAAGAAACCGGACGCTCTATAATATTTATCACTCACAAACTCGAAGAAGTAATGCAAGTTGCAGACAGAGTCACAGTACTTCGCGCAGGCCGTGTAGCAGCGACTGCCGATAAAACGGATGTAACCTCAAGACAGCTTGCCAGTCTTATGGTCGGTAAAGAGTACTCTCCTACTCTTCCCGGTAAGACCGCACTTGAAACCGCTCCTGTCCTAACACTTTCTGACGTCACTGCGTACGGAGATCGCGGCACAGTGGCCTTGGACGGAGTCTCCCTTGAAGTCAAGGCAGGAGAAATCCTGGGCATAGCCGGTGTCGCCGGAAACGGACAACGGGAACTGACCGAAGTCATCACCGGTCTTAGAAAAACCACCTCAGGGACAATATCTCTTCTCGGGCAAGACATCACGAACAGAACTCCACTGGAGGTCATAAACAGTGGAGTAAGTTTTGTACCTGAAGACCGGTACGGAACAGGCATGGCGCCTAATCTAAGCCTGGTAGATAACGTCATTCTGAAGTCCTATCGGACACGCATTATGTGCAAAGGACCGTTTATCAACTACGATGCTGCCAGACGCCAAACTCAGGGACTGGTAGAACAGTTCCAGGTGAAGTGTGCCGGGATTTATAGCAGGGCTCGGCTATTGTCCGGAGGCAATGCCCAGAAGCTGCTCTTAGGAAGGGAAATCTCATCAGACCCTAAGCTGCTGATAGCAGCCTATCCCACGAGAGGCCTTGATATCGGGGCAGCTGAAGCCATTCGAAGTATTCTCATTAACCAGCGCAACCAGGGGATAGCTATTCTTCTGATATCTGAGGATCTCGAAGAGCTGATGCGCTTATCCGACAGGATAGCGATAATGTATGAAGGAAAGATCATGGGAACCCTTGACCGCGATGAATGGGATATCGAGCGTATCGGGCTCTTGATGGCAGGCGTCCGGGACGTCCAACACGAGGAGGCGCTTACATAATGTCTGAACCTACTGCAACTTGTGAGAAGAAGGATACTGTACCGGGACGTTCGTTTAGGATTCGGATTGAGAAACGGCTTGAGACACCTGCCTGGTGGAATGCGGTTACACCTGTAATATCCATTGCTCTGGCTTTGCTCTTCGGAGCGATCTTTCTCAAACTCACAGGATATTCGCCAATTACAGTATACAAAATAATGTTCAAGGATACGTTTGGAACCAGGTACGGTATTACTGAAACTTTAGTCAAGGCATCTCCCCTGCTCCTTTCTGCAGTTGGCGTGTCCATGGCATTCAGGATGCAGCTCTGGAATATCGGGGGCGAAGGTCAGATTTATATGGGGGCCTTGGCTGCATCTTGGGTGGCACTGACGTTTACCGGCTTGCCCAAATATATAATGGTCCCGGCAATGATGATAGCTGCTGCCGCAGCAGGCGGCATCTGGGCCTTCCTTGGCTCAGCTCCGAGAGCTATCTGGGGTGTAAACGAAATCCTTACCACGCTGATGCTGAACTATGTCGCCATATTCTGGGTAGAGTACTTTGTCTACGGGCCGTGGAGAGACCCGACAGCTTTTCTGTTCCCTCTCAGCCCTGTGTTTCCCAAGGCTGCATGGCTCCCAACCTTTGGAAACACCAGGATCCACTGGGGACTCATTTTCGGCATCATTGCTGCCCTGGGAGTAGGGCTTTTGTTGTCGAGGACCAAATGGGGCTATGAAATACGCGTTATAGGGGAAAATCCTTCCGCAGCCCGTTATTCGGGAATGAACATTTCCCGAAACATAATCCTCGTCATGCTCCTTAGCGGGGCGATATCAGGCATCGCAGGAATGTGCGAGGTATCAGGGATTATCCATAGGCTTCAGGCTCAAGTCTCGACGGGCTACGGTTACACAGCGATTATCATCGCCTTCCTGGCGAAGCTTCACCCTATAGGCATAATTATAGTGTCTCTTCTTTTTGGAGGCCTTCTCGTCGCAGGATACTCAGTGCAAATCTATGGAATCCCGGCAGATATCGCTACAATGCTCCAAGGTTCTCTGCTGTTCTTTGTGCTAGGCGTCGAAGCTCTTGCACAGTACAGGATCAGAGTGATTCGCAATTGACTTAGATGATCCGACCTCTGGAGATGATTCAGGAGGTAATCACATATGACACAGACTACTTTTGGATTTATCACTGCAGTGCTCGCCGCTGCAGTTGAAGCCGGTACACCGATACTGTATGCCGCACTGGGAGAGATTCTTACTGAACGTGCAGGCATCCTAAACCTGAGCGTAGAGGGGACAATGCTGGTCGGAGCAGTCAGTGGTTTCCTTGCTACAGTGGCCACCGGAAATCTTGCTGCCGGGATACTCGGGGCTGCTATTGCAGGAGGCATTATCGCAGCTATACATGCTTTCCTCTCGGTGACACTTAAGGTAAACCAGGTGGTAAGCGGATTATCTTTGTCCATGTTCGCTACCGGTGTCAGCGGTTACCTGGGCAAACCGATAATCGGTGTAGCAGCGCCTGTCAGCTTCAAATCCATTCCTATTCCTGGACTTTCAAAGATACCCGTTCTAGGGCCGATGTTTTTCAACCACAACCTGTTAGTATACGGCTCTTATGTTCTTGTAGCATTCCTCTGGTACTTCGTCTACAAGACAAGGCCAGGCCTGCACATGCGGTCTGTGGGCGAAAGCCCGCGAACTGCTGACTCTCTTGGAATTAACGTCTCCTTTGTTCAATATACCTACACGATCATCGGTGGGGCGCTGTCAGGCATCGCAGGCGCATATCTTTCCCTGGCATACGCACCCAGCTGGATCGAGCAAATGACTGCAGGGCGCGGATGGATAGCTATTGCCCTTGTCATATTCGCTGTATGGAATCCCCTTCGAGCAATGATAGGAGCTTATCTGTTCGGCGGGATTGAAGCACTTGGATTCAGAATACAGGTGGTAGGAGCAACCATCTCTCCCATTGTGCTCAAGATGATGCCTTACATCTTTACGATTGCAGTCTTGATAATCACGACAGCACGTTCAGCATCGTACAAGAACGAAGCCCCTCAAGCTCTCGGTGTTCCTTATGAACGCGAATAGAAAGACAGAATGAACGAACCCCTGCTCTGTTGCGGGATCAGCGGTGGCGGGCAATTGCCTCTTCAAGGATTCTGCCCTGTGAATCAGCAGGCTGCCTTACATCTAATAGGTAGGATATGGTAGGAGACACATCGATGATGGCTACCGGCTCCTCAACAATAATACCCTGTCTTATGCCCGCCCCCGAGAAAAGCATAAAGACATGGCGTGACGATAGGTCACCTGAATTATGATTCCCCCCTACCCGTAAGAAGAGATCCCTGTCGCTGAAGTGGAAGGGGGGTTTTGCCCAGATGTACAAAGAGCCGAAATCAGGATGAGCCCCTGCCTTAGCAAGCTCATCCATGGACATATATCCCCCGAAATAGGGCTTCTCCTCGAGCGCTTTGATGATCCCTTTATACTCGTCCAAGGCGATCTCACGCCTGAAATAGAACTGCAAAGAAAGATTTCCTCCTACGAGGACTATAGCTGTGTTTGGAGAGGCTTTTTCTCCTTGAGAAAGAACCTGGACAGTATAGCCCAGTGTACTCAATGTCTCCAAGACATCAGGCAGGCTTGTCTTACCCTCAAAGTGAGACATCCCGTGATCGCTTGTAAGGATAATTGCAGTCCGGTCCAGGATACCCAGTTCTCTAAGGGCATCAATAAGCAGTCCCAGCCCTGAATCCATGTATGCCAGCTTCTTGATGAGATTCTCCTTCCATGCCTCGTAGCTGAGGGCAAGAGAGAAACCGTAGCCGATTCCCAGATTGTGACCGGTTGCATCCAGATCATCAGCATATATCGCCAAAAACCTGGGGATCTCAGGAACGATTACCTTTTGCCCATTTCCTGCGGCAACTTCTTCCTGCTTGAGGATTCGTATAGCTTCAGCTACCCTGGTATGCCATGGGCCGGAAGGCTGCACATATAGGTGGCGGGGGTTATCATGCCAGGTACCACGGCCATTAAGCGCAAACTGCTGGACCGAAGCAGACGAAAGGCCTCTTTCGGCTACAACCTCTCCGATGGTCTCAGACAGGTTCTCCCGATTCATCTGCTTTACCACGTTTTCCACAAGATCGTAATAAACATGGATATTGCCGTGGACTGCCGGCCAAGCACCTGTGACGATACTGGTTTGCATAGGGACTGTCGTGCCTGGAAATCCGTTGTATGCATTCGTGAACACGGCACCCCTTGACGCGAGGTAGTTTAGGGCCGGAGTTCCCGGCGCGCCGGGGGCGTTGGCCCATTCGTAATACCGGTAAGCAAACCCGTCCCAGTTTATATATATTACGTAAGTCGCACGTTCCGCGTTGGGACCTTTCCGATCTAAGTTCGCCTCTTGTCCGGCCTCATCTGTATCGCCTCTGTCTTCGGGTTCCAAAATCAGTCGTTGGTTTCTCAGTTCTTCCTTGGAGTTATTTGCACCTGCACCTACCGTACGTTCCGTGAACCTAAGCCCTTTTTCTGCGACCTGAGCAGCTTGGCTTGGGCTTACCAGGCCATCATCATCCACTGAGCGCTCTCTGGGTACGTAAGAGGAGTACACAGAAATAGAGTGCCTGGAGCTAACCTTCAAACCGGGTTTTAGGCCGGTCAAGATCACGCCGATTACAAGTATGAAAAGTGCAACGGAGAGTTTCAGTGTCTTTTGGGTCAACTGCTATTCACCTTAAAGAGGAATTGAGCGACTTTTTGACATGCTAAAGCCTTCGATGAGGAATTCGACAAGAGTACTGAGGTAACCTTGTTTTGCACAGTGTCAATACCTGGTTGTGCTGGGATTTGAGGAAGAATTCCATTGGGTTTATTCTAAATAGACTGCAAACACCTGTACAACAATACAGACATGGCAGAACGCCATGCCCGCAGCCTCCGCCATTAACCTTATCTTACGCTACTTGCCTGCTTTAATAAGAGGCAACATATGCTCGGCAGTTTTTCTAAACGCTTTTTCATAATCAGGCTCATGCAGGATTTCAGCAGATAAATAGCCTTTGTATCCTATGTCTCGTAGCGCACCGACGATTGCCGGAAAGTCGAGACATCCGAACCCAGGCGCCCATCGGATGTTGTCAGCTATATGCACATGAAAGATGCGGTCGTGGGCTTTGCGAATGGATTCAGTAAGGTTGGGCTCTTCGATATTCATATGGAAAGTGTCTATGAGAAGGCCTACATTATCGTGGAATTCCTTTGCAACAGCGTATGCATCTCCTATAGAGTTTAACAAATCAATCTCATACCGGTTAATTGGCTCCAGCAGTATTCTGACGTCCTTCGGTTTGGCATAAGCCGAGATCTCAGCAAGTCCTGACTTAATATGCTTCATTGCTTCATCATACGGAAGGCCGTCTGACATCTTGCCCCGGATCAGCCCGACTATCACGTCAGCTTCGAGGACTGCTGCGAGGTCCACATGGGCCTTCAGCCTCTTCATTGCCCCTTCTCTCCTCCGGATATCCGGATGGGCCATGCTAAGCCCTTCTTTGTAAGCGGCCCCTGTTCCTAAGGCAGGCACTCTCAAATCATATGTTTCTAACAGCTTAGTGAGATTAGGCACATCAAGGTCAAGGGGATCGGCAATAGCAAGTTCAACACCGTCAAAACCTGCATCTTTGGCAAGCCGGACAGCATCTTCCAGAGAAATGTCAGCAGCAAGAGGTGTGGCCTTCGGGGTTGCATTCACGACAATTGCAAGTTTCATCTTGCAGCCCTCCTGACAACATCTTATTTCCACAGTAGACGCAAATTAATATTTCCCCACCGGCCTGTAAATNCCTTCCTTATCAATCACGAAAGATCCATATGTCTGACAAGTGTTCACATCAATTGCCTCTATATCGCATATCAATCAGTTCTTCAACCTCTTTCATATCTCGCTTAAAAGGCCCTTCAGCTTCCATCTTCAAGCTGGTTACAGCCGCTGCCCAAATCGTCGCTTCTTCAGGTGGCCTATTGAGGCGGGCTGCCACATATGATGAAATGCAAGTATCCCCCCGCCCGCTTCGCCCCACCAGTTCCCTGGGATAGAAACCTGCCTCAAAGAAATCGCCGTCAGCATACACCAACAGCCCGTTTCTGTGCGTCAGAACTATCTCCTCAGGACCCATATCAGACAGAATCCGAGCAGCGGTAAAGATATCTTTATGTCCGGTAAGGAGTTCCGCCTCAACAGCGTCTGTCTTCAAGACATCTACCTTCTGAAGTATTCGTTCTTTTTCAGGCCAGTCAGCCGGCACCAGCTTGCCGTCATGGAGTATCCTGATATACCCCTGGACGTCAAGGGCAACTCGTCCGTTATTGGCCAGGAGGATGTCAATCACCTCTTCAGGGACTTCCCCGCGCATTGAAGCCCCAACCAGCACTGCCTTGGCAGAGATGTCTTTGACTTCTTCCGGTGTAAAAGGACCTGCTGTGCTTGTAACGTAAATCACTCGTTCATCTACGTTAGCAGTGGGGTACACCAAACGCAAACAAGTAGATTGCGGAGTGTAAGTTGCGTATAGATCTACACCCAGCTCTTCCAGCTCATCTACAACCGCACGATCTTCCTTTGCCAATCGAGTGACTGCTGCGACTTTAAGTCCCATTCGAGCTGCAACGTGAGCTCCATAATTGAACGCGCCCCCGTTCACAAGCCTTGTTCCGGAGGAAGAGACAATAGTATCTTTTGTATAATGTCCTATCAAAGCAACATCATACTGCGTCTTCATTCTTCGCCTTCACCCTCTCTAACCGGCAAGTTATATACTTTACATATCCTTACACATCGGTTTTTCCTCATAATGTCTTAGCCTGAGTAAGCAGATTCCCTCCCCTGCCGTATTGTTTTCTTCTAAGACTACCTCCGTTTTGTTGAGATTTTTCGTATATAAACCCGCGTACTCACCGACCCTTTGCAGGAATCATAGAGAAAACTACACAATAATCAGTAAAGGAGGAATCGGGTAAGTCAGGTAGAATCTATAATTGAATGGAAGTCATCAGACATCATTATGTCAATGACAAGAGGAAAGGCGATAAGTGGATGAATATGGATGAGGGCATGTCATTAACCTACAAACCCTTGTATGTTCAAGTAAAAGACAGACTACTTGAGATGATAGAAAGAAAAGAACTGAGATTCGGCGAAAAACTCCCTTCTGAGCCGGACCTTGCAAAAATGTTTGGGGTCAGTAGATCCACGGTAAGAGAAGCAATAAGAGTCTTAAGCCAGGAGGGTGCAGTAATAGTTAGGCACGGACTTGGTACGTTTGTTGCAGGAAGTCAGTTTTATGTAAGAAGCGACCTCAGCACGCTAAGAAGCATCACATGGGCAATAAAGCAGCGCGGATGGACTCCGGGAACAATAAACGCTGAAATGTACGAGGATGTGGCTGACAGCGAGCTTGCGGAAAAACTGCAGATTGCGCAATCTGCACCTATAATCTGCGTAACCCGAGTCAGAACAGCAGATTCACACAAGGTGTTCTATTCCGTCCACAAGATGGCTAAAGAGCCTTTAGGCAACAAGATCCTCAAATGGAACATGGACGGTTCTTTCCTGGAATTCCTAAAATATCAGTGCGATATTGACATCCTATACGCAGTATCTACTGTCCTACCGGTGAAAAAACCTGAAGAAATCACAGAGAAGCTGGGAATTGATCCTACCACACCTATACTTCTTCTCGACCAGATTCACTACGATGTAAGCAATAAGCCGATCTTCAGATCATACGATTATTACCGCACTGACATCTTCGAGTTCAACGTAGTAAGACGTATTAGATAGTATAGTCGCGGACTTGACAAAACCATTAAGAAAGGGGGAAAGGCCTCTAAACACGCGACACAAATATGCATACTACCTATCATGACGCAGTAAACACTTCTGCCCCATACTCACTCAAGACTTGACGAACTTAGGCATCATCAGACCGGGTGTGTTGCTTGTTCGGAAAGAAAAAGAAAGAGTATTCTCGAGATAACCTACAAGGGGGTTTTGAGCAGTCATGAATAGGCAGCTTGTACGTGCGATTCTCATCTGTGTCTGTGTGATTCTCACATGTTCTGTACTAGGCGCGTCCGCGTCTCCCTCAAAGACACTGCACATATTAACAGCACTCGATCCTAATGAGGCTAAGATCTACATTGAAGCATTTGAGAACGCCACAGGCATCAAAGTCGTTTGGGTTAGGATGTCAGCAGGCGAGTGTCTCGCAAGGCTTAAGGCTGAGGCCAGGAACCCGCAGTTCAGTGTATGGTTAGGCGGACCGAGTCCCGAATACATAGCAGCAACAAAAGAAGGGCTCCTTGAACCGTATCAGCCAAAGGGATCAGAGTTTATCCTCCCTGAGCATAGAGACAAAGACTGGCATTGGGTAGGTTTCTACTTCGGAGCTATAGGGTTTGCAAGTAATACTGAATGGTTTGAAAAGAACAACTTGGAGTATCCTACATCCTGGCAAGATCTCCTGAAGCCTGAATTCAAAGGACAGATTTCTTTTGCATATCCGTACACCTCCGGCACTGCCTACACTATCCTCGCAACTATTGTCCAGCTAATGGGTGAAGAAGAAGGCTTCAAATACATGGTTGAGCTTGACAAGAACGTACACCACTACAACACGTCAGGTTCTGCATGCGTCACTCAGGCAGGCCTTGGAGAAGTCGCCATTGGGATTGCGTTCTCCCACGATGTAATGGCGAAGGGTATTTCCAAAGGATACCCTGTGGTATTGACCATGCCGTCTGAAGGGACAGGTTACGAGATAGGCGCTATGGCACTGGTTAAAGGCGGGCCTGAACCCGAAGAAGGTAAAGCCTTTATTGACTGGTGCATGACTACAGAGTGCCAGGATCTGTTCCAGGAATGGTTCCGTATACCTCTCAATCCCGATGCAAAGGTTGCTGAAGGAGCGGTAACCAGGGACGAAGTGAACCTCATTGACTATGACGATGTATGGGCCGGAGAAAACCAAGAACGTCTTTTGGAGAAGTGGAGAGACTTGACGAACAAGTAAAGCGCGCGGGATGGTGAGGGTGATTGACCGGCTTTGAGGCAGGACTTAAACGTCCTTTATACAACAGACAAAGGTCGACGGTTTTGCAGGAACCCTTGGTATTGCTTGTCATCTTATTGATTGCAGCATCCCTTTTCCTCTTCGTCATCTACCCTTTGTACTCAGTCCTTAAGACCAGCCTCATCCAAAGGGATGGAAGCATTGGCCTGGGAGTTTACAGTGGATTACTGGCAAAAAGCTATAACCGTCGCCCTCTCATAAACAGCATTCGCTTGGGAGCCATTGTTGCTGTCCTCGGCACGATCATAGGGTTCATATTCGCCTACTGCACTACCAGAGTAAACCTGCCTTTTACCGGCTTTTTCAGAGCGGTAGCGATGTTTCCTATGATATCGCCGCCTTTTATCATGTCCCTTGCAACGATAATGCTGTTCGGCAATAACGGCNTTATTACCAAAAAGATTNTGCGCGGAATGGTTAACCTTAAAATATACGGGCTGGGCGGCCTTGTGCTTGTGGAAACCTTGGCTTACTTCCCCACTGCATACCTGGTTCTATCCGGCGTGCTGCAGGCGATTGATCCTTCAATAGAGGATGCTGCCTGTGATCTCGGCGCGTCCTGGTGGCAGGTATTCCGAACTGTTACACTGCCCCTCGCCATCCCGGGGATCGCATCTTCATTACTTTTGATCTTCATTGAATCTCTGGCAGACTTCGGGAACCCGATAATCCTGTCAGGAGATTACCAGGTCCTGGCGGTGCAAGCCTACTTACGTATAACAGGCCTTTATGACTTGCCGGGAGGAGCGGCACTGGCAGTCATCTTGCTGGTGCCCTCACTCGTTGCATTCTTCGTTCAGAAGTACTGGGTAAGCAGGAAATCATACGTGACTGTTACAGGTAAGCCTTCAGGACAGCAAATCAGTAGGAGCGAACCATGGGTGAAGACTGCAGCGCTCATTGTTTGCTTGGTTCTCACCGGTATTATACTCCTTTTCTATGGGACTGTCCTGGTAGGTTCGTTCATGACCCTCTGGGGTGTCAGTTACGATTTCACATTGGCCAATTACCGCCATGTCTTCGTTGTCGGCGGCGAACATATTAAAGACACCCTGTTCCTCTCGACTGTGTCTACACCCATAACAGGAATTCTGGCCATGATAATTGCATTCATAGTCGTAAGGAAGGAGTTCTTCGGAAGACAGGCTTTGGAGCTCACTTCCATGCTTACTTTCGCAGTCCCCGGGACTGTTGTGGGAATAGGATATATCCTTGCTTTCAACCAACCGCCGATAATGCTTACAGGGACTGCAGCGATCATAATAATCTTATTTGTCTTTAGGAATATGCCTACAGGAATCCAATCGGGCATAGCTGCACTTCAGCAGATAGATCCATCTATTGAGGAAGCTTCGTGTGACCTTGGGGCAGACAGCAGCACTACTTTCAGGAACATCACATTGCCGCTGATTTCACCTGCCTTCTTCTCCGGACTGGTATTCAGCTTTGTCAGATGCGTCACAGCCATCAGCGCGATTATCTTTGTAGTGTCAGGCAAGTGGAAACTGATAACTGTTGCAGTGTTAGGCTCTGTTGAGAATTCCGATCTGGCTCAGGCGGCTGCTTTCTGCGTCGTTATCATAGCCATGGTCCTCAGTGCAATAGGGATTATCAACCTTCTCGTGTATCAACCCTGGAAACGCGGAGGACAGAAACGCCTCAAAGAACCGACAATTTCGGGAGGAGCAGAATCATGGATCGGTACAGCGTAGAGCTAATAGACGTTGTGAAGGTCTTCCGCGACAGAAGCGGCGCAAAAGACCACATTGTTGCAGTGGACGGAGTCTCGCTTAAGCTCATCCAAGGCGAACTCCTGACACTCTTGGGCCCCTCCGGGTGCGGAAAGACAACAACCCTACGGATGGTAGGCGGGTTTGAGATGCCTACTTCAGGCAAGGTCGTATTAGACGGCAAGGTAATAAACGACTTTCCGCCGCACAAACGCGATACTGCCATGGTATTTCAGAGCTATGCTCTATTCCCTCACCTTACCGTATTTGAAAACGTGGCATATGGGCTTCGCATGAGGAAGATGGAAAAGGATGCAATTGTTGCCAAGGCCCGTCATGCCCTAAGCCTAGTAGGCCTGGAAGGCCTGGAAGAGAGGCAGCCCGGTTCACTATCAGGCGGACAACAGCAAAGAGTCGCCTTAGCCAGGGCGCTCGTTGTCGAGCCTAAGGTCCTTCTCTTGGATGAGCCCCTGTCAAATCTCGATGCCAGGCTCAGAGCACAGATGCGCATTGAGATCAGAAAGATCCAGCAGGCCTTAAACATAACCAGTATGTATGTNACCCATGACCAGGAAGAAGCCATGAGCCTTTCAGATCGGATTGCAGTAATGAACCATGGCCGAATCGAGCAAATCGGGACACCGCAAGAAGTGTATGCAAAGCCTGTGAATCGGTTTGTCGCTGATTTTATGGGACGGAAAACCACATTCCTTGATGGCAAAGTCATNGGCTTTGANGAAAACCTGATGCATGTAAGCGTAATGGATGCCGTCCTTCCGTTTGAGCGGGTATCAGGCATAAATACAGGAGACGATGTTGAGCTCGTGGTT
>JGI24711J26586_10002320_pt1 | contig 13624 bp, 10 predicted proteins | sample BioPla3DNA1_FD_26586 | JGI IMG/M metagenome (IMG submission 26586)
GCAGGGTTGTACCTGATTTCATCGGCTGGTATCTCGCCATTAATAAGAACCCGCCGTCTCGTGGAAGTATCTCCCTGGGCCAGCAGTTCAATATCGGTAATAAGAGCAGTTTTCCCGCTTCCCGTCGGACCGACTATAGACACTGTTTCTCCGGCTTTTAAGGTTATGTATTTAAAAGTTTCTTTGCGTCCAGATTTATCGATACCTGGAAAGATCGTAATCTCTTTAATCATCTTTTTTACCCTCCATTTTTATTTGACAGTCTAATCTATGTTTGATTTAGGAAAATAGTTACCCCTGCAATAAACGTACAAGTAACTCAAAATAAGAATAAAAAAGCCGCTTCCTTACTAAATAAGGATCGGCTGTTCATTTTAGGAAAAAATAGTAACTGTAAGGCGGTTTTTACTAGGTCATTGCGCTTACTTTTGGACTATGACCATTTCCAGCTCAATCCAGCCTGTCCCGTAGGGAGTCAGGCCGATGGCATCAGCGGCACTATGGGAAAGATCAATAATACGGCCCGGAACATGGGGGCCCCGGTCGTTAATGCGCACCCAAACGCTCCGGCCGGTTTTAGAAAATTTTACCTTTGCCATTGTCCCGAAAGGGGCGGTGCGGTGGGCGGCAGTATGCAAATTTTTATCGTAAACCTCGCCGCTGGAAGTCATTCTGCCGTGAAACTTATCACCATACCAGCAGGCCAGGCCTTCTTCCCTGTAGACAATCTTAATATTGTCAGCTAAAACCTTAAAAAGTGCATCGGTCATAGAGGGAAGATTTTTTATTTCCTCAAAGCTCCTGAACCCGCCTTTTGTTTCGCGATAAGACAGCAGTTCCCGTGCAACTGTTTNATCCAGGCCATCTATCTCCAGCATTTTTTCAANAGTTGCCGTGTTGATATCAATTTTTCTTTCGTATTCCCACNCTGGATCCTGGCCTTTAGCCGTCANNCCGTCCTCCGCGTGAGCGGTTGTAATAAAAGCCGTGTCCCCGGATGCTTCCCATCTTATACGGCCGCCCAACGACTCTACGGCAAAACGCAAGGGGATATAAGTACAGTTTCCAGCAACCATGGCCGGAACATCTATGGTCACAGGAACGTCATTAACCGTCGGCAGGTAGCTTCCTATGGGTATAGCTATTCTTACATTATCCGCTACGGCTGAGGCAGTTTCGGTCTCATCATCCCAGGTAACAACTGCTCCCATCGCTGTAAATATCTCTCTCATTGGTACCAGTATTCGGCAGTTATCCATTAGCGGGGGGTTTTCAAACTGCACGGCTTCTCCGTCAACAAGGATCGCTATCTCACTGGCAGCTACAGTACCGGGAATCATAAACACAAGCAAAAAAAGTAAGAGCATACGCCAGTATTTATTCCACATCAGTGCCTCCATTTTTTTCATTATTACTATATTTTATTTCCAATTCGGTATTACTGCCCCAAAAACCTGCCTGCCGGAAGAATTTTTTCTCTTGGATTAACTATTAATTTCGTCGAATCCTGCGCTTGCCCGGGAAATACCCGCGCAATAGAGTGTGTATAAACGCTAACTTCACGAACATAATAAAAAAAAGACTAATAGCAAGAGAGCAGGTGGTTTTTTGAAAAAGCTAAAAGTGGGCATCATTGGAACTGGTATGGCCTTTGAGCGCCTTCATTATCCGGCATTTCAAGCTTTGGCCGACCGCTATGAGATTACGGCTCTATGTGATATAAATAGAGAAAAAGCACGGGCATGGGCCGAGCGCCTCAATTTAGGAGCAGACTCTCTCTATGAAGACTATCGCCGGATGCTGGAAGAAAAAAAACTCGACCTGGATGTTGTCGATATCATGGTGCCGATCGAGCTCAACTTTGAAGTTACGGAAGAGGTAGCCAGGAAACTAGCCGGACAAAATAAAGGAATTATCTGCGAAAAGCCTCTGGCCCCAACGCTACAGCAAGCCCAGGAAGCCCGGACACTTGCCCAAAGATATAACCTGCCCATAATGATCGCCGAAAATTATCGCTATAACCAGGAAAACGATATTATCCGCGACCTTGTACGCACCAATCATATCGGAGACATAATTTATTTTATCCAGAACAGGGTAGTAAATTTCCCTGAAGAGATGTTTAAGAATAAATTTCCGGCGAAGGAATGGCGCCAGCATCCTGAATTTCCGGCAGGAGCGATCACCGATATAGCCCTTCACGATCTGGCCGCCTTGCGGCATATCTTCGGCCCCATTGAGAAGCTGCAGGCATTTGGACGGCCGCAAAACGCGGATTTTGCTCCCTATAGTGTAGTGAATGTGAATATGCTCTTAAAAAGCGGGATAACAGGACACTTTACCTTTTTCTGCGCCGGGAAAGAGACGCAGCGTCCCTTAATCGGGCTGCGGATCTTTGGAACGCAGGGCATGATTTACCTGGAGGAGCGTGATGCGGGAACCATAAATATCGCATATAATGACGGGCATTCAGAACAGATCCCCTATGAGGTACAAAAGGGCTTTTATAATGAACTTCTTAACTTCTATAACGCCCTTACGGGCAGCGAGAAAATCAGTGTAACTCCGGAGGTGGAATACGGCGACCTGAAGACAGTAACGGATATTATAAAATCCATTGAAGAGGAAAGGATCGTTCCGGTTGATGAAATCGGAGTGTATGCCCATAGATAATTACAAATTAACTACTCAGTCCTTCGGAATTTTTATACTATTGGCAGTGCAGTGCTTACCGGACTACCCTATGTGCTTACCGAGTTACCCTATCCCTGACGGTGGGAGGGGACACTAATTATTTTTACCGGTGTGCCCCAGTTGGAAAAGATGCTATTGTGGGAGAAGATGGCAAACTGTCTCTCTTCAGCAGTAGAATCAAGTATGGTCCGGATATTATCCAGCCGTCCGCTGTCGGAACTCACAAATGGATCGTCAAAAATAAAAGGAAGCTTTAGATTTTCCGCAATTAAGTCGGCGATGGCCAAACGCAAAGCCAGGTAAAGCTGATCCTGCGCCCCTTTACTTAACTGGTTAATGTCGCAGGGTCTGCCTCTCTCTTCAACCTGTACCTGAAATTCTTTATCTAACACAATCTTTCGAGCCGTATTTTTAGTTATTTTCTGGTAATAATCCGAAGCCGCTTCCTGCAGATGCCGCTGATATGAATGCTGATAATCGACAACGGCTGCGGACAGTTCATTATAGGCGGTAACAAGGGCATCCCTGATAAGCTCAACCTCTTGTTTCTTCTTTTGCAGAGCGGCCAGCTCTATTTCAGCATGGGCGATATTTAAAAGTTCCCGCTTCTGCAACAGCAACAGCCGGGTTTTAGACTCCTCTTGTTTTGTCAGGAGTGTTTCAAGCTGCATATCTTTCTGCTCTATTTCAGCTTCCAACGCCCGGATGCGTATGTCAATCTTCTCCGCGTCCCTGCTTTCTTCGATACCTGGCAACCCCGGATAATTTTCAATATGTCCCTGCCACTCTCCCAGACGTTTATTTAGCAATATTTCCCCTTCCAGTTTCTTCTCCTTTAATTTTTCCAGCGTATCTACCTGGAACTGTTTTAAAATAGTTTGGAGTTTACCTTTTTTTATCTCAATCTCGTGTAAAAGAGCCTGCCTGGCACTCCATCTCTCCCTGGCTTTACGGACATCTCCATCTGCCCTGTCTAGTATGCCTGAGTGCATTCCGTAAAGCACCTCTATCTTATCCCGAAGCTCGGCCAGTCTGCCACCCTGTTCCCGCCTGCTGCTTTCCAGAGTTTCGCTGGCAGCCTCAATTTTTTTAATCCTGTTTACGATAGTATCATATTCCCGGGCTTTCTCTTTCACCTGTTCCCACGTCTCATCGCTGATACTGTCGAGCAGCGTAATCACTTCCTGGACTGTAGCCGGCGCCCTTTCGGGAAAGAAGATCTGCAGGAAGAAGACGACTTCCTTCCAAATGTCTCCGCGCTCATGAGACTGGAGATTAGCTTTAAAAATATCTTTAACATCACAGCCAAAAGAGCCCCGCGCGTATGCTTCCGTTTCCGCTGCCAAGTAATCTCTTTCCTTCAGAGTCTTCTGCCATTCGTTATAAGCCTCCTCCACATGGGAAAAAAGCGCAGTGAATTTTGAAGTCAGATCTGTAAAAGCCCGGTATTCCTCTTCTGTCTTCCGGCACTCCTCTTCCAGGCTGTTTATTTCCTCCGCTCCCGGCAACTCTTTTTCCCTTTCTTCCAGCACGGCTTTTTCTTCTTTATACTGCCTAATAATTTCCAACAGAGAACCCAACCGGGCCGGGCTTGCAGCGGAAAAGCGTCCCAAGCTGCCATCCAACAGGGCAATCTCCTCCCGGCAGGTGGAAAGGTTTTGCTCTGCTGCTTGAAGCTCTTTTTTAACAGCCGTCTTTAGTATGCCGGTTACTAAACCGGCGGCGAAAAATCCGGCCAAGGCTCCCACAATAACAGCGGCAACCAGTAAAAAAGAGCTGGTGGTACCTGCCGCCATACCGGCGAGGGCAGCAACAAGGGAAGCAAAAATAAGGCGCAGCACTAAAGAGGGGGCAAGCTTTTTTTTCAGCGCCTCAACTTTTTTCAGACCCTCGCTTTCTCTCTCCAGGGCATCCAGTTTTCGGAGTACGACCCCTTCTGCAGGAATATCCGGCTCATATTCAAGAAACTTTTCTTTAAAAGCTTTCAGGACTTTTTCGTAGCTATCACGCTTTGCCCTGGCGCTTTCCAGGGCAAAGTTTGCCTTTTCCCTGGCCTGAAGTATTTCAACAGATCTTCTGGAATAGCTTTTCACTGCTTCCAGTTCCGCCGGCTGAGCATTCTGAAATGGAGTGTATTTTTTTTCCAAAAGGCGCTCTTTTTTCTCCAGTTCGTCCAGCTTAGCCTGGAAAGTGCCCCACTCCTTCCGCAAGGCGGCGGCGTTTTTTCTTGTGTCTTTCACCCGGGCTACCGGGTCAGCGCCCAACTCCTGCCACCGGGGGAAATTGTGGAGCTCGGCTTCAAGCTTTTCTTTTTCTGCCAAATTTTCGCCAAGTAATCTTTGCAGTTCATCTAAATCCTTTTCGTATTCCCGTTTTTTATCTTCCAGCAGGGAGAGTTCTTCCAGTTCTTTCGCCGTTTCCTCTGCCGCTCCCTCAAATTCCGGGTACTCTGCCTGCAGGAAGTCGGAGCGGGAGCTAATTTCCTGCCGGATCTTCTCCGCCTCCTGGCAGGACTCGCGGAGCGTTTTATACTGCCGGAAAGCACTGTCATAATTATCGCGCCGGCGCTTCCATTCGCTCCAGGCCTCAAGGATTCTGCGCTTGTGCTGCTGCTCCTTCCGGGTATTTTGGACCTGGAGGTCAATCTCCCGCAGTTCCCTCTGGAGCTCTTCCAGAGAGTCAACAGCCTGCCTGTCCTCTTCGATACGCCTGCGCAAAGCGGTTATTTCTGCCTCCAAAAGTTCCAGTTCTTTATCTTTTTGCAAATTTCGGGGTGTAATCCCTAGCTCTCCGGTAAACCTGGTTCGCTTTTTAAGCTCTTCTTCCAGCACAGCCTGCACCGCCACAAAATCAACGCCTCCGCCGGATAAAAGCTTCTGCACCTCGTTACTCAAGCTCCTCATCTCCGGAAGCGGCTGGGTGATACAAAAAATGCTTTCAAAAAGCTCTCGGGAATTCAGCCCTAAAATCTCTTTCAGCGTTTTTCCATACTGGGGGTGCGGTTTCCGGTGAGCAATAGGGTTGTGGATCCCTTCGGCGAGAATGGTCTTACCGTCATGGTCCGTTTTCCAGAAAGAAACCCTGTTGGTGTCAAAATCCCTCTGTAAAAAGTAATGCTCATCATTAACCGTAAACTCCAGCTCACCGTCGCAGCGGGAGGGGTTGTCCCAGTTTCGGTAACAGCCCAGGCTGAATTCAGCGGGGCTGCTTTTGCCGGGAAGCCCGTAAAGTATTGCTATTAATCCGGCAACGAGGGTCGATTTCCCTCTCTCATTTGCGGTAACCAGGTTGTTTAGTCCCGGCTCGAAGAGTACTTCTATGCCATCGCGGTAGATACCGAAACCCCTTAATTGAAGCCTTTTGAAGGCAACTTTCTTCGCCGCCATTTAAAGCTGCTCTCCTCTCTTGAAAGCCGCGAGCCCTTTAAACAAGGCCAGCCTTAACACCTCTTTTTCCCTTTCCCCTTCCGCCTGCTCCATTTTCGCCAGTATCCTTTTGACAAACTCTCCCCTTACTGTATGCTCGCCGGTATATTTTTCTAGACTGCCCAAGTCAATATAGCTGCTCGCATCGGTTACACTTACATAAAAAAAGCTCTCTTCCAGTTTTTCTGCCAACTCCCCGGCCTGCACAGGAAAGCCCGGTGTCCCATGGAGTTGAAATTCCACAATCTTTTCCGGATCCCGGTACTGCAGGCATTGTTCCAGCAGCGCTTCCCTGCTATCAATAGTAGAGAGCTCAAGCTCAATCTGCTCGTGTGCCCTTACCGCTATTTCCGGTTTTTCAATACTGATTTTACCATCATCAAGATTTACCACTGTAAGGTGCCCAACTCCTCTTTCGGAAAGGCTTTTACTTTCCACCGCACCAGGATAGACCGCTAAAGCCGCTCCCACTTTTTGCTGCTGAAACTGGTGCAGGTGGCCCAATGCTATGTAATCGTAACCGGCCCTGGCTAAATCGGCTGACTTCAGCGGCAGGCTCCTCTCCCCCGGGTCCCAATCCAGAGTCCCGTGAAAAGCGGCGATATGAATCCCTTCACCCGGCTCCCTGGGAAAATTCTGCAGTGAGTTTACCCTGGTCAGCCCGCCCGTATAAGCGAGAGAATAAATCCGCAAAGGGATCCTTTTCAACTCCACGGTCGCAACCAACTCCGGCATGGGGTTCTGCACCAAAATACCAGGCCATTCATCTTTCTTTATCCTGTAAACAGAATCGTGATAAGATATCTCATCGTGGTTCCCGGGTATTGTAACGCAAAACAGTCCTGCAGATACCAGGCGTCTGAGCTGTTCAATAACACCCCTGGTCAACTTTTCTTCAGGTCGATGGGTCTCAAAAAGATCCCCGACAATCAGCACCAGATCAATACGGTTTGCCGGTTCCAGCGCATAATTTACGGCCTTCTCCAGCAGCTGATCCCGCTCTTTTTTCCGGATCGCTGCCCGTTTGTCATCCAGAAAAGCCGGCCTGTAGCCCAGATGTAAGTCAGCCAGATGAAGTATACGTATCAAGACAAAATACCTCCATAAAACCGGAAAAATACTAAAGCTACTACTAATACAATGTCAACACTAAAACTAAATGGGTTTATTTAATGATTCTATCCGTCCGCTTACTTTTTATTTAAGCAGTTTACAATGGTATAAGGTTGACACTCCACCAGTTCTTAATTCCACAGTAAGCATAATTTTCCTTCTAGAGCGTCTCCAAAAGAGCCCGCAGAGCCAGCAGGTAACTCCGCGACCCGAAGCCGCTGATCTGGCCACGTACTACCGGGGCAATGACAGAGTGGCGGCGAAATTCTTCACGGGCATATATATTGGAAAGATGCACCTCTACTGCAGGGATGCTAACTCCTGCCAGCGCATCCCGCAAGGCTATGCTGTAATAGGTATAAGCCCCGGGATTGATGATGATCCCATCATATTTTAATGGTGCACTGTGAATATGCCCTATCAATTCCCCTTCACAGTTGGACTGATAACATTCCAGCCTAACCTTCAGCTTCTCTGCTTCCTTATAAAGTAAAGTGTTCAGCTCTTCCAGGGTCAAGCTGCCGTAAAGCTCCACCTCTCTGGCTCTGGTACCCAGCAAGTTTAAGTTTGGGCCATGCAGTACCAGGATGTTTTTCTTCTCCATTTTGCATAACTCCTTTGGTAAATGATCTTTTATTGTTTTTAGGAAAACCCTTTTCCAGGATTATGAACTGCAAGCTTGGCAACCAGCTCAGCAGCTATCTCCTGGAGGGCCTTGCCGTTGACATCAATGCAGATATCGGCCTGTAAATAAAAGGGGGTTCTTTCTTTAAGCAGTTGTTCAATTCTTTCCAGGGGGTTCTCTGCTTTTAATAAAGGCCGGCCTTCTGTTTCCTTTAGCCTGCAGTATGCCTCCTCCGCTGAGATATCCAAATAGACGAGCAGGCCGTTTTTTTTAATAGCAGCCCGGTTTTTCTCCCGCAGCACGGCGCCGCCACCGGTGGAGACCACACATGTGCCCGGCGCCTTTTGCCCCAGCAGCTCCAGCACCTCGCTTTCCCTGTCGCGAAAAAAGCTTTCCCCGTAGCTGCTGAATATCTCTGCCACGCTCATTCCCTGCAGGCGGGTTATAAGCTCATCGGTATCAAAAACATCAACCCCCAGCATGCCGGAGAGGATTTTGCCCAGGCTGGTTTTTCCGGAGCCCATGAAACCGGTCAGAAAGATGTTCTTCTTAAGCATAAACAACAGCATTTTACCTCCTGAACCCTATTAACAACACCGGCATGCCCTAGAATATAAAGCAGAACCCGAACCGGCACCGGCAAACGCTCTCCGCTTTCATATTATACTACAGCCTGCAGGAGAGCTTTCCGCATGGTCTGCAGGGGGGCTTTTTCGCCGGTTAAAATTTCAAAAGCCTTTAAACCCTGCCCCAGGAGCATATCCAGACCGTCAAAAAATAACATACCGTTGTCATCGGCCCATTTTATAAAGGATCTTGGCAGAGAGCCATAGCGCAGGTCAATTGCTGCCTTACATACTGGCTTCCCGGTTCTCTCGGGCAATAGTCCGAGTTCGACCGGATCAACGCTGAGAGCATTAATGATCATGTCCACTCTCGTTAAACTCTCCCGGAGCGCGTTTTTGCCCCACTTTACCACGTCTACCGCTTTTTCTTTAAAAAGTCCGCCTTTTACCAGGAGTGAAGCCAGTGCTTCAGCCCTGGCGGGGGTACGGTTGTAAATAACAATGTGCTCGGCTCCAGCCCTGGAGAGGGCCAGGCAGGCAGCCCTGGCCGCACCCCCGGCCCCCAGCAGGCAGATTTTGCCTCCCGGGTATATATTTTGATTCTTTATTAAATTGTTGTTTGCCAGCAGGAACAGAAAGCCTTCAACATCAGTATTGTGGCCAATCAGTTTTCCATTCTGGTTTTGGATGGTGTTAACGGCCTGCAAAAAGCTAGCCTCCGGCGTAAGTTCGTCCAGGTATGGCACTACGGCCTCCTTATGGGGAGAGGTTACATTTAGGCCCCTTAAACCCAGAGCACGAACGGCGCTGACCGCCGCCGGCAGATCTTCACTGGAGACGCGGAAAGGTAAATAGCAAAAATTCAGTCCCTCTTCTTTGAAAGCCGCATTATGCATAGCGGGAGAAAGGCTGTGTTCCACCGGCTCCCCGATAATGCCGAGCACTTTGGTTTCACCGTTAATAACCCCCTGCTTTCCACTAATGTTCATTTATCGCCAGCTCTCCGTTCAAATATTCTTCAATAACTCTCTCCACCATGCGGGTCTGGGGAGCTTTATACATTAAAGCTTTTCCAATACCGGAGGGGAGCACAAAAACCATCTCTCCCCCTTCTTTTTTCTTATCATAAAACAATGCCTCTACGACCGAATCCGGGGTTAGGCCTTGGGGCGGGGAAGGAGGCTTTAACTTTTGGAGAAGGGCAATAATCCGGTGTGCGGAAAGCGCATCAAGCTTTTTCAGTCGGACGGCCAGCCTGGCGGCCATCGCCATACCGCAGGCCACTGCTTCTCCGTGCAGATAGTGCCAGTACCCGGTGGCCGATTCCAGGGCATGTCCAAAGGTATGACCAAAATTTAAAATACGGCGCAGGCCTGTTTCCGTCTCGTCCCGGCAGACTATTTCTCCTTTAATGAAAACAGCACGGCTGATGAAGTATAGGAGACGCGGCTCGTCTGCTTCCACAAGCCCATCACCAGGATAAGCGCCCTTTTTCACAGTTTCCAATCGTTCAAAAAGCTTTTTACTGCAAACCACCCCGTACTTTACCAGTTCGGACAGCCCGGCCCTGAACTCCCTTACGGGTAGCGTTTTAAGAGTCTCCGGATCGCTAACAACCAGTGCCGGTTGGTAAAAGGCACCGATCATGTTTTTCCCCAGAGGATGGTTTACCGCCACTTTGCCGCCCACACTGCTGTCTACCATAGCCAGCAGCGTTGTCGGCACCTGGACGTAAGGAATCCCCCTTAAATAAGTGGCTGCAACAAATCCTGCCAGGTCGCCTGTGACGCCACCACCGAGGGCGACAATTGCCGAGCGCCTGTCCAGGCCGGCCTTCAACGCCTTTGTGTAGAGGCTGAAAGCGGTTGCCAGAGACTTCTCCGGCTCTCCACCCTCCAGGACTTCCAAAAATGGCTTAAAGCCCCCACGGTGCAGGCTCTGCAGGCATTTTTCAGCATAATGCCAGGCAATGTTCCGGTCGGTTACCACCAGGACCCGCCGCGCCGGCAAATACGCGGACATAACAGCACCCAGATTCTTTATTGCGCCCCGGCCAAGGTAGACCGGATAGCTTTGACGGCCTGTTCTGATTATAATTTTGTACATATACATTTCCCCTGTGCTCAATCGAAGGTCTAAAGCTTAAATCATTTCAGTGCAAAAAACGTTAAATACTAAAAGAAAATGGTGTAAAAAGCCTTGGCGTTGGCTATACAGTCCCGAGATACTCTTTAACAAGTTTCATGTAGCTCTGCCAGGAGAGCTCCACTTCTGCCAGGGAATCTCCAGAAAATTTTTCCAGAAAACTCCTGGCCAGCTCCCAGGCCACTACGGCTTCGCCCACCACCGAAGCGGCAGGGACGGCACAGATATCGGAGCGCTCTACAGCCGCGTCGCGCGGTTTTCCGGATCCAAGGTCAATGCTGCGTACGGGTTTTTTTAAGGTGGGGATGGGCTTCATGGCCGCTCTGACAATAATAGCTTGGCCGTTGGTTATCCCCCCTTCCAGCCCTCCGGCATTGTTGGCCGATCTGGCCAGCTTACCGTTTTCATCCAAAACAATCTCATCGTGCACCGCAGAGCCCGGTCTTCCCGATGCTGTAAAACCCAGCCCTATTTCCACGCCTTTTATACCGGGAATGCTCATCAAAGCTCCCGCCAGCCGGCTGTCCAGGCGCCTGTCCCAGTGGACATGGCTGCCCAGGCCCGGAGGTACCCCTTCCACCAGGATTTCAAAAACCCCTCCCAGGGTATCCCCGCTCTCCCCGGCTTCGTCAATCTGCTCGATCATCAGCTTTTCGGCTTCACGATCGAGGCAATAGACAAGAGAGCGCTCCGCTTTTTCCCTGATAGTATCCGCGCTCCACTCCGGTTGTCGCGGGCAGGCGGTCACGCCCCCCAGTGCGATGACATAGGCAGCGCTGCGGATGCCAAAATGGCATAACAGTAAAGCCGCCACGCTGCCAACAGCAACGCGCATGGCCGTTTCCCTGGCGCTGGCGCGCTCAAGGACATTACGAAGATCGTGATGGAGATATTTTAATCCACCGGCCAGGTCTGCATGCCCTGGACGGGGGCAGGCTACCTTTCTTTCATCGGTTTCGTCCAGCGGGTCTGCCGACATCACCTTCTGCCAGTTCGGCCAGTCCCTGTTTTCAATCGCCAGCGCAAGCGGGCTACCTGTTGTTTGGCCAAAACGGACGCCGGAGAGGAATTTAACATGGTCTCTTTCTATAGACATGCGCCCTCCGCGGCCATACCCCCCCTGGCGCCTGGCAAGCTGCCGGTTAATATATTCTTCCTCTACCGTCAACCCTGCCGGCAGCCCCTCGATAATACCCACGAGTCCGGGGCCGTGGGATTCCCCTGCTGTTAAAAAACGCATCAACTATAGGCAGGGTTCTCAACGTCTTTCCTAAGCCTTACGGAACTGCTGGAAATGTTGGAACCGCTGCCGCTCCCCCTTTATCCAAAGATCATGCCGCTCTCCGGAAAATAAAAACTTCCGTCCCTAGGGACGGAAGTTTAATCTTCACGCGGTACCACCCTGGTTGGGCAAATTACCCCTCTCTTGTAAGGGTTCAGGCTGAAAATATTCAGACTTAAACCCCCTTCCTTTTAACGGTGGAAGTATCCGTTTAAGCCTACTGACCGTCAAAACAGCCCTGTTTCCAGTTGCGGCTTACCGGCTCGCTGACTGCCTTTTCACGGCTTCAGCTTAACAACTCCAGAGGGAACTTCTTCCAGCTGTTATCCCGGGGGGCTTTCAGCCCGTGGCCCCCCATCTCTCGCGGATCCAGCGCCGGCTTACTTTGCTCTTTCACTGTTTTTCGCTGAGTAAATTTAAACCTAATCTTAGCACAGGGTTTTTACTTTGTCAACCTGTATTTTCCTGCTACTTTACAAGATATCCGGCCTTTTCCAGCCCGGCTGTAATTTCGTCCATTACCCTCTTATCAGGCGCCTCCAGGGTATGCAAGTGTACGCCGCCCGTTAAGGCCAGGAGAGGATGGGCTGCCGTTTTATTCAGCGACTCCATAAATAAGCTAAGGTCGCGACGGCTCGCCACCATGAGATTACCCCTCAATTCTCCATAAACAGGGTGATCTACAATCACATCAAGGACCCTGCCCCCCAGATCCACGACGATACCCAGCTCATCTTCGATCTCTTCCCTGGTATGCCGACAGGCTACTACAGCCTGCTGCCGGCGCTCCTGGAGCAGTGACGGGATAAGGTATCCCTGGAGGGAGGCGAAGATCTGCTCACCTGAAGCTCTCAGTATGGCAATATCCTGGACGATAACCTGCCGGCTAACATTAAAATGGTTGGCCAATTCTGTGCCCGTAAGCGGTGCAGATGACCTGCGAAGAAGATTTAAAAGCTCTGAACGTCTTTTCTCTGTTTCCATTTCCTTCTCACCTCCGCATCCGCCTTGCTCCCTCTCACCTGTCTCACCTGTTCAGTTTAATCATAAAACAAAACGCCGGCGTTGGGAAGAGCTATAAAAGCATTTCAATAATCCTGTTTTGAATACATAACTCTCTCCGGTCTATGCTCTATGATTTAATATGTTGCAATTAGTAATTTTTTTAATATTATAACAGTATTGATTGAATCATGTCAATTTTATTAATAGCAAATCCCGGAAAAATGAAGAAGCGCCGCAGCGCTTTTTGCAGGGATATTTAATTTGAAGTTTTTCACAGGCAGGCTGCCAAAGTCCTGGCAACAAGCGCCTTTGTTATTTCCACTTTATAGCCGTTCATGCTCAGGGGCTTTGCCCCTTTCATGGCCAGCCCGGCTGCCTGCTCCAGCATCGTTGCCTCCGGCCTTGTCCCTTTTAAGGCTTCTTCCGCCCCAGTTGCCCTTACCGGACCGGGGGCCACAGCGCCCAGCGTGATCCGTGCTTCAGAGCAAACCCCGCCATTCATCGCTACCAGGGCGGCCACGCTCACTACGGCGAAATCCACCGGTTTCCGGAGGGTATATTTAAGGAAGTGCTGTTTGGAGTTTTCCGGTGGGCCTGGCATCCGGATTTCCAGGATTATCTCATCTTTTTCCAGGGCATTACCCAGGGGATTAAAGAAATCCCGGAGCGGAACGGTCCTGCTTCCCGCAGCACTGATTGTTTTAAGTTCGGCATCCAGGAGCATAAGCGCGACTGCTGTATCGGAAGGGCAGACGGCGAAACATTTCCT
>JGI24711J26586_10002324_pt1 | contig 13616 bp, 9 predicted proteins | sample BioPla3DNA1_FD_26586 | JGI IMG/M metagenome (IMG submission 26586)
GTTATATTCCTTTTAGCACTTGGAATTCCTTTAGTCACTATTGAGCTTGCTGTAGGCAGAGCTTCAAAAAAATCACTTGGCGCATCATTTGAGAGCTTAACNCCAAACACCAGATGGTATTTATGCAAATACTTTATGATCTTTGGTAATTACGTTCTGATGNCCTTTTACTCCATGGTAACAGGCTGGGTGATGTACTATACCTACAAGATCTTCAAAGGAGATTTTACTCATAGCCTTATAACTCAAAAAGAGGCAGGTGAGGCTTTTGGTGCGATGCTCTCTAATCCTACTGTGCAGATCATCTGTACTGTGCTTGTAACTGTAATTAGCTTTGCAATCTGTGCCTTTGGCTTTAAAAAAGGTGTTGAGGGTGTAACCAAGCCTTTAATGGTGATTTTATTCTTCCTGCTTATNTTTTTATCAGTAAGATCAGCTTTTCTGCCTGGCTTTGAAGAGGGCATGAAGTATTACCTGTATCCTGANTTTTCAAAGGTAAGTATGGGTAATCTGCATGAGCTTTTNTCAGCTGCCTGCGGACAGGCTTTCTTTACACTAGGTGTTGGCGTAGGTTCACTGCAGATCTTTGGCTCATACATGAATAAGAAAAAATCCATTGTCTATGAGTCAACAACCATTGCTATTTTAGATACCATTGTGGCAATTCTAGCAGGTATTATTATCTTCCCTGCATGTTTTAGCTATGGTGTAGAGCCAGGACAGGGCCCTGGTCTTGTATTTGTAACCTTAGTATCAGTATTCTCTAATATGGCAGGCGGCCAGATCTGGGGTGGTATTTTCTTTTTGTTCCTGTTACTTGCTGCTGGCACCACACTTATTGCTGTATTTGAAAACATCATCGGTATTAGTAAGGATATGTTTAAGGTGAGCCGTATAAAGGCTGTAGTTGTAAACTGCATCGTTATTCTGATTTTAGGTTTACCTGTAATTCTAGGCTTTAATGTCTGGTCTGATATTCATCCATTTGGCGGCGATAGTGTAATTCTCGATTTGTACGATTTTATTCTTTCACAGAATATTATTGAGATAGGCTCCATAATTTACGTTTTATATGCTTCATGGAAATTTGGATGGGGTTACAATAATTTTATNTCAGAGGTAAATCAGGGCACNGGCTTTAAATTAAGTAACAGTCTTCACTTATATTTTAAATTCCTGCTGCCACTCATTGTTGTTGCTCTTTTAATTCAGGGCTACATCTCCATTTTTACCAAATACTATTAGAGATAAGATATGGAAAATAAGGTAAGAGAAGTATTTAAAACCAGATTAGGCTTCCTTTTGATTGCAGCCGGATGCGCCGTTGGCATTGGTAATGTCTGGCGTTTTCCTTTTATTGTAGGTCAGTATGGCGGTGCATATTTTGTACTGATTTATTTATTCTTTTTAATTACATTAGGCATTCCTCTTTTAACAGTAGAGCTTGCAATNGGCCGTGCCTCAAGAAGCTCAATGGCATACTGCTATGAGAATTTAGAGTCAAAGGGCAGTAAATGGCATTTAAATAAATGGTGGCAGTTTTCTGGCAACTATTTTCTAATGGCCTTTTACGTGGTTGTAGCAGGATGGATGCTTTACTACTTTTTAGCATTCACCTTTGGTGAAATCCCTGCAAACTACACAAGAGATCACGCTGCAGAGCAGTTTGTAGGTTTAATCTCATCTCCTATTACCATGCTTTTATGTGTAATCGCACTTGTTATTCTTGCCTTTGCGATTGTGGCATTAGGTGTGGTAAAAGGTGTTGAGCGCTACACCAAACCTTTAATGATCATTTTAATTGGTCTGCTTGCTTTTATGGCTGGAAGATCATGCACTCTAGATGGTTTTTCAGAGGGTATTTCCTTTTATCTAAAGCCAGATTACAGCAAGCTTGAAGGTAACTGGGGCGAGGCTATCTGGGCTGCGATGGGACAGGCTTTCTTTACCCTGTCAGTAGGCTTTGGTGCTATTGCCATCTTTGGAAGCTACATGTCTGAAAAGCATAAGATTTTAAATGAGGCTATCTTTATTGCCTTATTTGATACCATTATTGCAATTTTAGCAGGCTTTATTATCTTCCCTGCATGTTTTACTTATGGTGTAGAGCCAGATGCAGGTCCTAATCTATTATTCATGACCATGACAGTAGTATTCTCAAATATGGCCTTTGGCAATATCTGGGGAGCACTATTCTTTCTGTTCATGCTAATTGCAGCTTTATCTACCATGATTGCAGTGTTTGAAAGTACCATTGCAGGCTCTATGGAGCTTTTAAACATCTCAAGACTAAAGGCTGTTATCTGCAACTTTGTAATCATTATGGGATTGTGCCTGCTGCCACTGTTAGGATTTAACGTTCTAAGTGATGTACACATCCTCTCTGAAAACTCAGGTATTTTAGATTTCTTTGATTTTCTGGTATCTAACAATATCATGCCTATAGGCTCAATTGTGTTTGTACTGTTTGTATGCTCAAGAACCGGTATGCAATGGGATAAGTTCATTACACAGTGCAATATCGGCAAGGGCTTTAATATTTCCTCAAAATTCTATTATTACTAAATATGTGCTGACAACTATAGTGATTGTTGTACTTGCAATCGGTTACTACAAGTTATTTGGTGATGCACTTTTAAATCTGTTTAAATAAGGAACAACATGGCAACACGTGAACTGTTTAAATCCAGACTTGGATTTATCCTGATTGCGGCAGGATGTGCTGTAGGTATTGGTAATGTATGGCGTTTCCCATATATTGTAGGACAGTATGGCGGTGCATACTTCGTACTGATGTATGTATTCTTTTTACTGGCCTTTGGTGTGCCATTAGTATCTGTTGAGCTGGCACTTGGTAGAGCATCCCGCGCATCAGTTGCAAAACTCTATGACAAATTAGAGCCTGCGGGTACTCACTGGCATTTAAACAAGTGGTGGCAGATTGCAGGTAACTACATCCTGATGTCATTCTATGGCATTATCACAGGATGGATGCTTTACTATTTCTTCCAGTTTGCTACAGGCTCAATTCCTGCACATCTTACAAAAGATGCTGCTACAGAGAACTTTGCAAATCTGCTTGCAAGCCCAACAGCACTTTTCTGCTATATGGTTGCAGTAGTTGCCTTCTCATTTATGGTAGTGGTTTTAGGTGTACAAAAGGGTGTTGAGCGCTACACTAAACCACTTATGATCCTGCTTTTAGCTCTACTTGTATTCATGGCTATAAGATCATGCACCTTATCAGGTTTTAAAGAGGGCGTAGCCTTCTATTTAAAGCCTAATCTTGAGCATATAAAAGATAACTTTGGTGAGGCTGTATGGGCTGCAATGGGACAGGCTTTCTTTACCTTATCAACAGGTATGGGCGGTATTGCTATTTTTGGTAGCTACATGTCCGATAAGAACAGACTTTTAAATGAGTCTATGTTTATTGTACTTATTGATACCATGGTGGCAATCCTATCAGGCTTTGTTATCTTCCCGGCATGTTTTACCTATGGTATTGCGCCAGATGCAGGTCCAAACCTTTTATTCGTAGCTATGACCATGGTGTTCTCAAATATGCACTTTGGTGCCTTCTGGGGAGCACTGTTCTTTATCTTTATGTTAATTGCCGCTGTATCAACTCTAATTGCCGTATTTGAGAACATCATTGCAGCAAATCTTGAGTTATTCAATGTCACAAGAAAGAAAGCTGTGATCATTAACTTTGTAGTAGTACTGATCCTTGCTATCTTCCCGGTACTTGGCTTTAACGTACTAGATAATGTTCATCTAATCGGCTCNAATACAAGTATTACCGATTTCAGTGACTTCTTAATTTCAAATAACATTCTTCCNATAGGTTCAATTGTATTCGTACTCTTTGTAACCTCAAATAAAGGAATGACCTGGAAGAGATATGTTGAAGAGGCAAATAAGGGCGTTGGCTTCTTATTAAGCCCTAAATTATTCTTCTACTACAGATATGTACTAACCACAGTTATCGCAATTTTACTGATTGTGGGCTATTACACTGTATTTAACAGGTCTTAACTGTATAATAGAGCGCCATTGTCGTATAATTCAGGATATTATCTGAATGTGGTTAAAGGCGCTTTATAATGAATAAGAATCTTTTAAAAGCTGTTATGTTTACTGCTTTTTTATCTTTTAATGCAGTTAGTATCGATTGTGCTTACAGTGCAACAGGAACTCAATCATCTGCAACAAAAAAGCAGGGTAAAAAAGCTTCTGCATCTTCTAAAACATCAAAAAAGAGTGCTACCCGCAACACTAAAAAAACTGCTAAAAAACAAAGCAGCAGTAAATCATCTGCCCATTCAAAAAATAAGAAATCTGCAAAGGTAAGCAAAAAATCCCAGAAGACAAAGGCTCAAAAGCAAAAGAAGCCTCTGACTTCTCCTTCTACTGCAGTAAACATTGAGATGGAGAATCCTTTAATCCCTACAACACCTGCTTTAATCTCTCAGAGAAAGTATTTTGCTGATGCAAAAAAGGCCATAAGAAATGGTGATATGGCCACAGCGCTAAAAATAAGAGAGCAGCATTTAAAGAATTATCCTCTAAACATCTGGATTGACTACTGGTATCTGACATCTCCACTTGATACAAGCAAGTACCAGAAGGTAAAGGCTTTTATTGCAAGTGATGATCACAAAGAGTTAAGTCAGATCTTAAAAAACAAATACATTGAGTATTTTTCAAATAAATCACAATACCGTTATGTGCTGGATTTAATTAAAAACAAACCATATTCAGATGATTCAAAGCTCTCAAAGTCTGAGGAGAGTATGCAGTGTCGCTACTACGAGGCTCTATGGCAGCTTAACAAAGCTGATATGAGCGCAGCAACATTTGCGCAGAGAGTATACCTAAATCTTCGTCCATACTCACAGGGCTGCTCTGGTCTTATCTATTTATGGGGNCAGAAAGGTTATCTAAAAGACAGCGTAGTACTTGAAAAGTTTGAGCATGCCTATATCNGCCGCTACTATGCCGACACCACAAGAAACCTTGCAAACAAGTTATCACAAAGTGCCTTTGCTGATCGCGTGGCACTNCAGATGAGTTTTTATGATGATCCAAGAAAAGTAGTTGAGGCCCTACAGCCAAATGACAATGAGGATGAGCATAAGGCAGCTGTCCTAGCTTTCAAGAGATTTGCAAATTTAACCCCAGCGGACGCTACCCCATACTTTAACGATTTTTGTGAAAAGTATAAGTTAAATGAAACCGAGAAGCTTGAGATCGTACAAATCATTGCCAAAGGCTTTTTATCAAGAAGNTCAACTAAAGAGCAGGTAGCATGGGTTGATAAAAATCTGCCAGCAGCACTATGGTCTGAGGAGATCAAGATCATGCGTATGAGAAGAGCAATCTGGTTTGCTCAGTGGCCTGTAGTATACAACCTGTACGATCACTTAAGCGAGTCTGATAAAAAAGAGATTAACTGGAAGTACTGGAAGGCACGCTCTGCTAAACATTTAGGCCATAAAAAAGAGTCTGAAATGCTTGGCTTAGAAGTAGCAAAAGACAGAAGCTTCTTTGGCTTTTTAGCAGCTCAAAAGCTTGGCAAGCGTCTTCCATTTAACCATGAGAAACTCTCATCAAAGGCAGTATGGCCTACAACTGTAGCTCATAACAAGGCTGCCATAAGATTCTTTGAGTNTAGAGCTTTAGCTGATGCCAATGCTTCAATTGAGTGGCGTGAGGTTGCAAAATACGGTACTAACGATGAGGCTATGCTTATGGCTGAGTGGGCATTATCATCAGGTAATCCAAGTATTGCAATTGCAGGTATTGCAGCAGGTAAGCGCTGGGATGCTCTAGATTACAGATTCCCTAAGCCATTTTTGGATTTCTATAAGAAATACTCAAATTCTACAAATGTGCCTTTATCATTTTTATATGGCATCTCAAGACANGAGAGTATGTTAAATCCTAACATCAAATCACCTGTAGGTGCTGTAGGTTTAATGCAGCTGATGCCTGGTACAGCAAAGATGGTTTCAAGACAGAATAACTGGCCTTATAAGGGACCATCTGATCTTGTGATACCNGAGAATAATATTCGTTTAGGCTCAACATATTTAAGAAACATGCTCGACAGATTTGATAACAACAGAGTACTGGCAGCTGCTGCCTATAACGCAGGTCCTGGCAGAATTAACATCTGGAAGTCAAAGGATGGCGTATCACGTGATGCTCCAATGTATATTGAGAATATTCCATTTACCGAGACCAGAAAGTATGTTCAGAGTGTGCTTTTATATGATGCAATTTATAAAAAGCTTCTGACAGGTAAGGAAGANCCTCTGCTTAAAAAGCATGAGTNGCAATATAACTATTAAAAAGGTCAGATAGCTGTTACACCTTTACAAATTATTTGAATTTGGTATTATACGGTGCGTTGCCCAGGTGGTGAAATTGGTAGACACGCTACTTTGAGGGGGTAGTTCGCAAGAGTACGAGTTCGAGTCTCGTCCTGGGCACCAGAATGAAGAAGAGAATAAGTCAGTTTACTCTCTTTTTTTGTTTCTGAAGACCTTTTCTCATTCCAAGTCCACGTCACTCAATGTCTTATTTTGCGTATTTGCATTTACTCAAGCTGTCGATTCTTTTAGAGGAATGCGCGTTAAGGTCAGAACCCGTATCTTAGTTTACTGTTATATTTTTCTGATAGCTTAATCAGAACATCAATTCCAGATAACTCCTCATCTTCCTTGTCAGCATCTGTATCATCTTCATGCTCGATATAAGTTTCAACATCAGGCATAGGAACGTCCAGAGCCTGGTAGAGTTCCTTATTCTTGCCTACAATTTCAGAGAAGTATCCTCCATCAGGGAATATGGTCTGGGTAATTCCAGATAAGCTTGATAACATCTTCTCTTCTGAGTCATAAGGTAGTCAGATACCTTTTAGCTTAGCGTTTGTCAGTGCTGAGTTAATTTGTCATCAGATCTGCTCATTAAACCGTCTTTAAAACTGCTCTAAAATTTTCACATCAATAGTTCATAAAAATGTCAGTTAAAAAAGATCCTAATATGATCTTTATTATCGGCCAATCAATTTGACGAAGGCATAAAATGTAATAAAAAGTCTGGTAAATCCCACTTTTAATGTGGAGGAGCTTTTATCTCTGATAAGATGGCGTGTGAAAGGTGAATATTGACGAGGTAACCAGCAAAACTGTTTTCTAAGACAAACAGGTTGCCTCTCTGATACACCTGAGGAGGTGTACTTTCTACAACCATACCACTGCTAATATCCAGATCTCCCCTCTTTCTGTAGTTTGAACTTCTGTCATATACAGAACATCTCTTACCACAGACTGGACACCAGTCAGAGTGACTCCTTTGGGAATGTGAATACACTTTTAGTGTATTTACACTATTGCCATCTGTGACTAAATCGTTTGATTCAATCACACAATGCTTGACAGAAAGTAAATGCTTTAATAGAGTACTCGCAGAGACCATTTATTTTCCTTGTTTTATTTTGTTTAATCCATTATATAAAAAACGGATTGAAATGGTCTTTTCAATTCTGGTTTTCATAGAACTTTTATGATCATGTAAAACAATCATAAAGGGTAAAATATATTATTCAGAGACTTCAACTTTTTCCCACACATGTGCACGAAGCCTCATTAAATTAGAATATAAAAGTACGATCTAAATCCTATTTGAAAGGTTAACGTGTAAATAATGCTTAATTCTGAAAAAAATTCAATAAAAGAACAGACAAGACTGTCCATCAATGATATAAAAAAACTTGGTTTAGAAAAATCAGATCAAAATTTATATAAATTGATAAGACTATTCGAAAAAATCAATAGCATTGAATTAAAAAGAGAAATTGTATCCTCAATAGGAAGACAAGATAATTATCAAGCTGTTTTTGCTTTCATAAAAGAGAATGTCTACAACTGCGGGTATATGGATTTGGTGTATCAAATGTACAGAACTTGCCTATATAAACAAAGAATAGACAAAAGATTTGAAGAACTAGGAAGTGAAATTTATTCATACTTTAATAATGAAGTTATTATTAAAATGAAAGAATTTTATGATTATAGACATTCAAAAAAAAGTTCAAAAAAAAATCAAGAAAAAATTAAAAGTCCAATTTTATTAAAGGGAAGCAACATTGACACTTTAAAAAAAATTAATGAAAATTCTGTTCAACTAATATTTACTTCTCCTCCGTACTATAATGCAAAAGAATATTCTGATTACCATTCATACAAAGATTATTTGAATGCTATGTACAAAACTTTGATTGAATGTCACAGAGTATTAGAAGACGGGAGATTTATAATATACAACGTGTCACCTGTTATTTCAAAAAGGCCTGGCAGAGAGTTTGAAAGCATTAGATATCCTATTCATTTTGATTTACATAGTATTTTTGTAAAAGCAGGTTTTTATTTCATCGATGAAATACAATGGATAAAACCAGAATCATCAGTCAAAAACAGAAATGGTGGATATCAACAAACACATATGCCATTAAGTTATAAACCAAATTGTATTAATGAAAGTATCATGGTTTATCGTAAAAATGCTCCTTTTTTACTAGACAAGAATATAAAGAAGTATTCTAAAGATTTAGCTAATGATACAGAATTTGATTCTTCTAATTGTTGGTACATTGTACCAACATCAAATAAAATCCATCCAGCCGTATTTCCAAGAGAATTATGCAAACGAATTCTTAAATATTACTCATTTAAAGGAGATGTTGTTTTAGATCCTTTTGCCGGATCAGGTACATTAGGAAGTGTGGCCATCGAAATGAACAGAACACCTATTTTGTGTGAGCAAAATGAAAGGTATTGCAATTTAATCAATAAAAATAGGGAATACAATGAAATTTAATAGTGATGAAATTAAACAAACAATTGCTTGCTTGCTTGCAGGAAAAGATTATAGAACAGCAATAATCAATAACATAAATACAAAATTCTTTTCATTTACAATGGATTTTTTCAAAGCTATTGTTGAAGCAAAAATCAATAATATCTCTATAGATATTGATTGGTATAAAGAAAATTTTGTAAATAATTCCGAATTAGCAAAAGAAGAAATTGCTTGGAACGCGTGTACAAATATTAAATCGATTTCAAATATTTGTAATACCACAAATAAACAAATTGTAATTGACATGGCTGTTGCTAATTACGAATATTTGAAGAATTTATTAGGAGAGTTAGAAAAAGATGAAACTAACGATCTTAATATTGAAATAAAAATCACAAAAAACAAGGTTTCTGTAGAATTAACTTTATCTGAAAGTTTGTTGGTTATCAACGCATTAGCAACTAGAAAAATTGCTTTACGAGGTGGTGCCTGGTCTTCAATTGGAAAACAAGTTGAAAAGCCCCTACTCATAGAGTTATGCAAACTTTGCAGAGTAAAAGAATCTTTTTACAATGCTGACCACTTTACAAAGGATAAAACTAAAGATGTAGACAGAGAAGTTGATTTCAAACTTTATGATGACACTAGAAAAGAATATCGTTGTGAAGTAAAACTTATGGGTAAAGGCAATCCGGAATCTGCTGATGCTGTTATAGCCAGAGATTCAGATGTTTTTATTGCAGACACTCTCAGTGTACAAAATAAAAAACAGCTAGAAGAAAGAAATGTGCTATGGATCGAATTAAAAGACCATAAGAAGGATGACATTATTGATCAGTTTGCCAATGTTTTAAAGAAATTACATATTCCGCAAACTATTGAGGGATAGCGATAACCACCGCAAAGAACAATACGCAGGAAGATTTTGAATTCTCATACTTTGATGATAAAAACGACGTACTGATTGAAGTTTTATCTCAGAATCAGGACTCCTTCTTATTGTTATTATCAAATGACGAGATGAAGCATCAAGTGCTTGGCTTTTTTCTGATGAAATATACAATAGCCTGTGTGACGCAAATTAAGGTGGTGAATAATTATGTTTGATAAATCCCAATTGAAGGCTGCACTTGTTGAGTACAAGAAAAGTTTCGTTCAGACACAGTGGCCGAAAGAAAAATATAAATGGGAAGCAGTGAAAGGTTTTCAGGATAAATGGGATGTAAATTCCGACGACTTCGTTGGAATGCTTAAAAAGGCGTTATCTCAAACCGGAAATCTGCTGGCCTCAGTTAATAACTTCCCTGCAAAAATGATTAGTGTGTTTGCGAAGAGAGCGCCGGAAGAAGTTAGACCTATGTTCATAGAATTGTTTGACGAAAGCAAAGATGTATATGAGCGTATTAATAGCTTCAAGCAGAACTCTGACACCCTTCTTGAAAGATATGGTAACGGCGTAGCAAACCACTACCAGAATGAAAATGCAATCAGCACATATCTCTGGTTACGTTATCCTGACAAGTATTGCATTTACAAGTTCAGTGAAATAAAAAAAGTTTCAAGTAAACTGAAAAGTAAGTATAGTTTCAAAAAAGGCGCCTACAAAGATAATATACGTAATTTTTTGCCATTTTACGATGAAATCTGCGTAGAACTGCAGCAGGATGAAGAACTGAAGAACATGCTTGCATCCCAGATAACGGAAACCTGTTATTCAGACCCAGAGCTTAGGACACTTACAATTGATGTTGGTTTCTTTATCAGCAGATATTTGAATAAAGATGAGGATGCACCATCTACGGATGAGTGGTGGCCGGCAGATTATTCTCCTGCATTGACTGTTGATGATTGGGAAGATCTGCTTAATGATAGTGAAGTGTTCACATATAGTAGTTTGGAAATAATGAAGCGTATGCTTGATTATGGTGGAGAGGCTACCAGCTCTAAGTTATCAGAAAAATATGGAGGGACTATAAACTTCTATAATGAAGGTTCATCTTCGCTTGCTCAGCGTGTTGCAAAGAAAACAGGCTGTGAGGTTATAAAGGATGATAACGATAACACTAAATGGTGGCCTATTCTATATAAGGGGAAAGAAGCCAGAGCAAATGAATCTGGGATATTTGTTTGGAAGCTTCGCAGTGAACTTGCAGAAGCTCTTGAAAAGAAAGATTTGTCCAATATTCCCTTATACGCAGAGCCAAAAGACGATGCTGACAAAACAACGCAAGGTCACCAGTATTGGTGGTTGACAGCAAGTCCTAAAATTTGGAGTTTTTCTGATATCAAAATCGGAGAAGAGAAAAGCTACACTTTATGCAACGAAAATGGTAACAAGCGTCGCGTGTATCAGAATTTTCTTGATGCGAAGGTCGGCGATATTGTTATTGGATATGAAAGCCAACCCAGTCAAAAGGTAGTTGCACTTGCAGAGATTACAAGGGCAAACGACGGAAAAAATATTTATTTCGCAAAGCGAGAAGGTTTTTCTGTTCCAATTGAGTACACTCTTCTAAAAGGTTATCAGGAGCTTGCAAAGATGGAATTCTTTGTACAGCCGAACGGTAGCTTATTTAAGCTTACGAAAGATGAGTTTGAATTTATCATGGACATCATTCGTGAGTCCAACCCTCGTAACTTGCAGGAAACAGCACTTTCTAAGTACACAAAGGGAGATTTCTTAAGCCAAGTCTTTATAACAGAAGAACGTTATGAGCTTTTGACCTCACTGCTTAGAAATAAGATGAATATTATCCTTCAGGGCGCACCTGGTGTAGGAAAGACTTTTGCTGCAAAGAGACTTGCATACTCTATGATGGGAGTGGTTGATGATTCTCGAATTGAGCTTGTGCAGTTCCATCAGAACTACTCATACGAAGACTTTATTATGGGCTACCGCCCTGATGGCGCAGAGTTTAAGCTGACTGATGGCATTTTTTATCGCTTCTGTAAGAAAGCTGAAAACAATCCTGAAAAAGACTATTTCTTTATTATCGATGAAATCAACCGCGGCAACATGAGCAAAATACTTGGTGAGCTTATGATGCTGATAGAGAAAGACTATCGTGGAACTAAGGCAACACTAGCTTACAGTGGTATGCCTTTTTCAGTACCTGAAAACCTGTACATCATCGGTATGATGAATACGGCAGATAGAAGCCTTGCTATGATTGATTATGCGCTTAGAAGACGATTCAGCTTCTTTGAGATGAAACCATCCTTTGGCTCAAATGGATTTAAAAACTACCAGAAATCCCTTGATAACGGTACCTTCAACAAGCTGATTGACCAGATCATAGACCTGAATGATAAAATCGCTAATGACAAATCATTAGGTCGAGGCTTTAGAATCGGTCACAGTTATTTTTGCGGGTGTGAAAAAGAAGAATGCACCAACAACTGGATGAGCTCTATAGTTGAATACGATATTCTTCCTATGCTTGAAGAATACTGGTTTGACGAACCATTAACACTACAGGACTGGAAAAATAACCTGCGTGGTGTATTCAATGACCAATGATAAAGGTATTTTTATAAAAAATATCTATTATATGCTGTCATATGCATTTCAGATTTTAAAGCACACAAATTATGAGAGCGTAGCTGCTGAGAATTTTGAAGAGGTACAGGATTTATTTGCTGCTATCCTTGCAAAAGGCGTTGCAAAGCAGTTAAAGCAAGGATTGTATAAAGAATACGTAACAGAGCACGAGACTCTGAGTGTTATGCGCGGAAAGCTTGATATGGCTGAAACCATCCGTAATCGCATTCAGCGCAAACAGAAGCTTGCCTGCGAGTTTGATGAACTCTCTGAAAATAATCTGTTCAATCAGATTTTAAAAACGACTATGCATTATCTGGTTCGCGATAAAGATGTATCCTCAGAGCATAAAATCGCTTTAAGAAAGCTCCTGGTATTCTTTGATAGAGTGGCTCTTTTAGAGCCGTCACTGATTGAATGGCACAGTTTGCGTTACCAGAGGAATAACAGAAATTATCAGATGCTTTTAAACATCTGTTATTTTGTTATGGTAGGAATGCTTCAGACCACGGAAAGTGGCGACTATAAGATGGCTGCATTTTCAGATGAGCAGATGGCTAAGGTATATGAGAAGTTCATTCTTGAATATTACCGCTATCATCATAGATATTTATCAGAGGCAAAAGCTGCTAAGGTTAAATGGAATTTAGATGATCAGAATGATGAGGCAATGATCAATTTTCTTCCTGACATGCAGACAGATATATTTCTTCAACTCGACGAGAAGATCCTTATACTTGATGCAAAATACTATGGTAAAACACTTCAGAGAAGAATGGATAAAGCTACGCTACATTCATCAAACATCTATCAGATTTATACATATGTAAAAAATCAGGATAGGGACAGTACAGGAAATGTGTCAGGAATGCTTGTTTATGCTAAAACACAAGAGAATATTACACCTGACTGTTTAGTCAATATAGGTGGAAATCAAATCGGCGCCACAACACTTGATTTGAATTGTGACTTCAAAGAAATTGCTGCACAGCTTGATGAAATAGCTGAGAGGTTCTTAGGAAAACAGACTCTAGCTTCATAAAACTTCAAATAAAGAATCTACTAAGAACTGCGCCGTATCCTTTAAAAAAGGTTGTGAAATACTTATAAATAAGTGAAAATATGCGCAGTTATTTTTTTATATGTAAGTTGAAATATTGTAAAGATGGCTGATAAGAATCAATTAAAGGAAATAAATAAGCGCAGA
>JGI24711J26586_10002327_pt1 | contig 13612 bp, 8 predicted proteins | sample BioPla3DNA1_FD_26586 | JGI IMG/M metagenome (IMG submission 26586)
TATATTTAGACGAGGATATTTTAGTTGCAACAGAAAAATTTGGAGAGAAAGGGATGACGGAAGAAGAAACTATTGAGGCAATGATTGAGAGCGTTCATTATNCAAACTTCAGTGATTTGGTCTATATGGATTCAGAGGATCTTATGAAGGTAACTGGTTTAGCCATTAATGATGAAGGAAATCTTTACGATCCATTAGAAAAAGACTTAGATAATGATGGCATTGCTGACCGTTATGATCATGACTTTAGAGATAGCGACTACTTTGAATCTACCTATGATGTAGATGATAACTTGCATGCAAGAAGTAAGGGTGAAAAACCGTCTATATTAGGACAAATCAAGGAATATAAAGAAAGTCAGAATAAAGAAGATAAAGAAAAAGAACACAAAGAAAATAATAGAGAACGTTAATGGGAGCGAAAGCTCCCTATTTTATTTAGGAGGATAGCAAAATGGATTATAAGGAAATGAAAGATGCAATTGAAGCAATGGCTAATGAGAACTACGAGGACTTTGTAAAGGGGCTTATTAGCTTTGAAAAAGGAATAAATGATATAGATGCACTTGATAGCATATATCAATCCTATATGGATAATGATACACAGGGCTTGTTAAATGATGAGTTCGACTATGTCATAGATAATCTTAAAGAGCAAGGACTTATTCAAGAGGACGTAGGTGTTGAAGAAGAAAGAGATGACCTTATAAATATTGTAGGCAACATTGCTCAAGATGTTGAAAGTCTAGCACTTCAAAACAATCAAGGTGAATCATTTAAGGTGGTAAATTTTACTGTCGTTTCAAATAATGAACAAGGCGACAAGGTTTTACATAACTGTTCTGCCTATGAAGATAAGGCAAAGATCCCTGAAACATTTAATAAGGGAGATTTTGTAAAGCTATTCGGGCAGGTAAGAAAAAATATTGATGAGAATGGAAAAGAGCATACAAACGTTCGTATCCTTGATTCTAAGCTCTTAAAAGCAAGAAGTAGAGGGAAAGGTCAAGAAGAGAAGAAAGAATCGATTCTAGGGGCAATTAAGAAGCATAAGAAGGACTCAACAGAGTTGCAAAAGTATGCTAAACAAGCAAAAGACTTGCTAAATGAGCTTCATACAGGAGAAGAAAGATAAGAATTTGGCGGTGTGGTCTTCGGACTGCACCGTCTTTTATTGTGTCTTAAAATATACCAGGTGGTATGGTATAATTACATTAATAAACTTCATAACTACGAAAGTGAGAGATGAAAATATGAAAGTTAGCTATAATGGTCTATGGAAAATTCTGATAGATAAGAATATGAATAAAAAAGACCTCTCAGAAAAAGTTGGCCTTGCTCCAGCTACAGTATCGAAAATGGGTAGAGGCGAGTTTGTTTCAATGGATGTGTTATACCGAATTGGAAAAAGTTTAGATGTAGACTTTGGAGATTTGGTATCTATGAAAGTTAAGCAGGAGGATAAATAAATGATTGGAAATAAACTACAAGAAAATGAGAATATAAAACCTAATAGCCTTGAGATGAGAAAATTAAAGGAAACATTTCCCCAATATTTCAACAATAAAGGTGAATTTGAAATCGATAAATTTAAAGATTCTCTAAAACAAGAAGAAGTCCAGATTTCGAAAGAAGGGTATGAACTTAAATTTTTAGGAAAATCCTATGCAAAATACGTAAGTTCATTAGAAACAGAAACCTATATTTCTCCTGATGTTGAACATAATTCTAGAGAGGAAAACATTAATAGCAAAAATCTTTACATAGTTGGTGATAACATGGATGCCCTGAAACATCTATTAAGCTCTTATGCGGGGAAAATCAAATGTATTTATATCGATCCTCCATATAATACAGGCTCTGATGGCTTTGTCTACCCAGATAATTTTCAGTTTAAGTCAGAAGAATTATCACAAAGAATTGGAATCACTGAAGAGGAAGCACAAAGAATTCTAGATTTGGAAGGAAAAAGCACTCACTCTGCTTGGCTGACCTTTATTTATCCGAGATTGGTCTTGGCTAGAGATCTCTTGTCTGATGAAGGTGTGATTTTTATTTCTATAGATGATAATGAGCAAGCCAATTTAAAGCTAGTATGTGATGAAATATTTGGAGAGGAAAATTTTGTTGGTTGCTTTTCACGTGCGACAGGTACAACAACTGGTCAAGACGCTCACAAAGTAGGAAGTTCTTTAGATTATTGCATTGCTTATTCAAAGACAAACACTTTTGATTTAGGCGGGATACCATTAAGTGAAAATGATGCAAAAAGATTTAATAGAGAAGACAAAAGAGGTAAATTCTCAATTCTCCAATTGAGAAAGACTGGTAATGAGGATAGAAAAGAAGATAGAGAAACTATGTTTTTTCCAATTAAAGCACCAGATGGAGCGGAAGTATACCCATTTGGACCTGAAGAATATTTAAGTAGGTGGAGAATGTCTCGTGATAGCTATGAAGAGCTTCTAAAAAATGACATGATATATTGGGAATATGACGAAAAACCTGATCTTGTTATTGATGGCTATAAAAGATCTAATTGGACTCCATATGTAAAATATTATCTTGAAGGAAGAACTAAACAGATATCAAATTTATTAACAGATATTGAAGGTAATAAAAAAGCATCAATACATTTGAAAAAATTATTTGGCGTAAAGGATGTTTTTACTAATCCCAAACCAGTTGAGTTTTTAAAAATTTTAATACAGATTTCACAATCTGAAAATTCAATCGTATTAGATTTTTTCTCTGGTTCAAGTACTACAGCTGAGGCGGTAATAGAACTCAATGCTAAACAACAACGTAATACAAAATATATTATGGTTCAAATCCCTGAAAAAATTGATAAGAGCAAACCTGCTTATAAACTTGGCTTTAGAACTATAGACCAAGTTGGTAGAGCGAGAATCGAGAAGGCATCTCAAAAGATTAAAGAAGAGACTAATGCTGATATTGACTATGGCTATAAGCTCTACTATTTAGAAACACCTGAAGAGAAAACTTTGTTGGATTTGGAAAACTTCGAACCAGAAGTTAAATTTATTACCGATGATATGGTTTCTGTATTTGACAAAGAACATTCCTCAGGAAAAGAAAGCATCTTAGCCACATGGCTTAATGAGGATGGCTATGGTTTAACGAGGACTTCTATCCCTTTTAGATTGGAAAGTTATGAGGCTAATCTTATGGATAAGTCCTTATATCTTATCGATGAAGGCTTAGAGAATGAGGATATAATGACTTTGATTAAAGGCATTGAGAACGAAACATTGGATATCACTAGGGTCGTTGTCTATGTTCATTCGGTTCGTTTTAGTGTTCTCCAAGAGCTTAGAAAGAATCTTAAGGTGCTAAGAAATAATAAAAACGTGACATTGATTGAGAGGTTTTAGTTATGAGTATTGAATTATCCATTTTACCTCATCAAAATGACTTTCTAAAAGCCATCAGAAAAGCTTTCGAGGATATCCGTGTGGTGGGTGGCGAAGATATTTATCAAAATCCTCTAATCGATTTAGAAGACTCTAGACTTAAGGAAAATATTAATCATTTATGGAAGGGATATGAAGACTTACAAGCTATTCCTAAAGACTGGCGTACAAGAGATGATGATAATTATTTAGGCATTGATATTCGTATGGAAACGGGAACAGGAAAAACTTATTGCTATACAAGGATGATGTATGAGCTAAATGAAATGTATGGTTTTAATAAGTTTATTCTTCTCGTGCCTTCAACGCCAATTAAAGAGGGAAGCAAAAGTTTTTTACAGGCAGATTATAGTAAAAGACATTTTGCAGACCTTTATCCTAATAAGTCCTTAGACTTGTCAATCTTAGAACCTCAAAAAAGATCAAAGGGAAGAAAGATGTTTCCTGCGGCGATTTCTGACTTTGCTAGAGGAACGAGCTTAGAGAAAAACCGATTTTCAGTATTGTTAATGACATCAGGCATGCTTTTATCCAAGGCAACCATGGCAAAGGACGACTATGACCAAACCATATTAGGGAATTTTACACAACCTTATGAAACCTTAAGGGCGACGAAACCCATTGTCATTATCGATGAACCTCATCGTTTTAAAAAAGAAAACCAAGCTTATAAAAGAATTCTCAAAGAATTACATCCCCAGTGCATTATTCGTTTTGGGGCAACTTTTCCTGATAAGAAAGGAAGTAAGGTCAAAGATTATAATAACCTTATTTTTAACCTCGGATCAAGTCAGGCCTTTAATCAAAATCTGGTAAAAGGTGTTGAGACCTTCTTAATCGATGCAGAAAAAGAAAATGAAACTAGGCTAAAGCTTATGGATTTTAAAAGAAGTCCTAAAGTTTGTGTTTTTCGAGATGAGGAGACTAAGAAAAGTCAGGGACTGGTTAAGGGAGATAGCCTTTCTGTATTTGGTGAAGAGTTTTCAGGCGTAACGATTGAAGAAATTGGTCCTACATCCGACGATGCCATTAAAAGTGGTGTGACATTATCCAATGGACAGATCCTGGCTAAAAGCGACATCGTTTATGGTGGAATATATACAGAAACTTACCAAGAACTGATGCTTAAACAGTCTATTCTTAACCATCTTGAGACTGAGAAAGAAAATTTCCTTAGAGGAAATAAGATTAAAACGCTGAGCTTGTATTTTATCGATTCTGTCAGGTCTTATAGAGATGAGGGAGGAGATCCTGGTCATTTAAGAATTAAATTTGAAGATATGTTATCCGATGCCTTTAAGAAGGAGATCAAATCTATCGGTGATATAAAAGACCAAAGACTTAAAGAATATAAATCCTACATTCAAGCATCATTGGAAGATATTACAAAAACCAATGGTGGTTATTTTAGTGAAGATAATTCTAGTTCTGAAGAAGACATTCAAAACGAAGTTGACAAAATTTTAAGAGATAAGGAATTTTTGCTGAATTTTCATGATGAACATGGGAATTGGAATACCATGCGTTTTATCTTTTCAAAGTGGACATTAAAAGAAGGATGGGATAATCCGAATGTTTTCCAAATTGTGAAGCTTCGCTCTTCAGGTTCAGAAATTAGCAAACTTCAAGAAGTAGGTAGGGGGCTCAGGCTTCCTGTTGATGAAAAAGGAAGACGAATTTCTGATGAGCAGTTTTATTTAAGATATCTCATCGACTATTCAGAAAAAGGCTTTGCAAGTAAACTACTCGGTGAAATCCAGGCAGATGTTCCAGGGCAAAGCATGAATATCAAACAAAATCTTGCTAAGATTGCAAAACTTAGAGATAAGTCCGAAAATGCAATCTTTGGCGATATGCTTGGCAAAGGCTATATTGATTTTGAAGGGAATATTCAGCCAGAAAGAATACATGAATTATATGAGGACTACCCTGAAGCGGTAGCTGGTCTTAAACCGAATAAGGTTGTTGATGGAAATAAAAAGAAGAACTTTGTAAAGGTCAGAAAAGATAGGTTTTCGGATATCAAGAGACTTTGGACAGCCATTAATAAAAAATACTATCTAAAGTTTGAAGATATTCCTGTGGAAGAATTAAGTGAGGCTTTTTACGATGTATTAAAAGCAGATATCTATAGAGATACGACCATTGATGTAGTCACAAGAAGAACAGAGTCTGTTGATGGAAAAATTGTCCTTCGTGATCGTATAGCAAATTACTATATTGTCGATGATAAGGTTACTTATGGAGATTTTCTCAAAGAAATCAATAAACAAACTGGTATGTCCATAAACATACTTCACAAGACTCTGTGTAAGTTCAACAAAGAACAAGGAGAAATTGACTCACGTCTATTTACTAATACTGGCATAGCCTTAGTAGTAAGAGAGTTTAATAAATGGTTAGATGAAAAGCTATTAAAGAAATTTTCCTACAAACCGTTAGATGTGGATTCGAAAGAAACAAGTTTAACGGATTACAATGGCGATGTGCTTGACCAAATTTCTCAAGGGGTATTGGGGGTTCATAGAGACGATACTGCCCTAGTGCCTGAACGCTTTATTTACGATTCCGTTGTTTATGATAGTCCAAAGGAGAAAGATACCATTACAAAAAGTGATATTGATGAAGTTGTTGTCTTTGGAAAGATTCCTAGAAGGTCAATACAAATCCCATTATTTACAGGTGGAACAACAAGCCCTGACTTTATGTATGTTATCAATTCTGAAAATGGTGAATACGAGATTAATTTTATTGTTGAAACTAAGGATATGGCAGATAGTAAGGGGCTAAGACGTGATGAGGAATATAGGATAAAGTCAGCTGAAAAATTCTTTAATACATTGAAAGAAGAAGGTTTGAATGTTGTCTTTAAGAAACAGCTTAATAGTGACGATATTGTGGCTATGATAAAAGGGGTTTCAAGAAATTAATATCTAGATAAAGGAGGGGTAGCATGTCTGAGCAAGACAAATTTAAATTTCACAAATTAACACCGAGGATGGTTGATGACTCTCACCCTTCCTATAAAATATCAAAAAAAGCTTTAGATGAAGCATATGCTGATAATGATATAAAAAATATAGCTATAACAGGCATATATGGTTCGGGTAAAAGTAGCTTCTTAAAAACATATTTTAACGAAAAAACCAATCCAAATAACATGATTAACGTATCAATAGCAGATTTTGAGAGCAATACCCAAAATCCAAATAAAATAAAAATCGCTGAACATCAAGTCATTAATCAAATATTGTACCAGATACCGTCCTATAAGATTCCACTTAGTAAGTTTAGGTTAAAAGATAAAAGAAGATGGTGGCAAGTGCTCTTGTTTTCCTTAGTTCTAACCTTGTTTGCAGTTGGATTGTTTTCATTATTTAATAGGTCACTATTAGATTTCGTATTTTCAGATTTGTTGCATGTGAACAATGTGCCATATTATACGAACTTAACAATAACACTATCTTTGTTGTTACCTTTAGTATTCGCTTCAGTTTGGTTATCAAGAAGGATTTCATTTAAAATATCCAAATTCAGCTTCAAGGGTGCAGAGTCTGAATTAATTGAAGAAGACGATGCTCAATTACTAGATCAAGAAGCTCGAGAAATTGTATATCTAATTTTAGCGTCAGATATAGGAACGATTATATTTGAGGACTTAGATAGATTTAAAGATATATCAATTTTTATCAGATTGCGTGAAATTAATAGTTTGGTTAACTCTAAGTCAGATAAAACTGTTAGGTTTATTTATGTACTGAGAGATGATTTATTTGAATCTAAGGACAGGACTAAATTTTTTGATTTGATGATTCCAATTATTCCAGAGGTTACATCTCATAACTCTAGGGGGAAGGTTCTTGAAATATTTTCTGATATTGAGGAAGATCATTTAAAAATAAATCCAAAGGTATTAGAAAAAATATCGGTTTACATCGATGATATGAGATTACTCTATTCAATTAGAAATGAATATGAAATTTATTCAAAGAGTATAAATACGGATGTATATTCTGATGAGCTTTTCGCTTTATTAGTTTTAAAAAATGTCTTTCCTAAGGAGTTTGAGGAGCTTGAAAACGATAGAGGGTATCTTTACAATTTATTAAATAAACGAGATGTTTTAATTGAAAAATATGAGCAGGCATTAAAAGAGAAAATTAGTGAGCGAGAAGATTTGAAAAATCAGATAGTCACAAAATTCTCTGATTTTCTAGCAATAAACTTACCTAAAACAATTAACATGAATACAACGGAATCACCTGGACAGTTTATGTATAATTGGTATAACCATAAAGAAAGCAGTAGGCTTATCTATATTGGCAACTCTGGCAGAAATTATACTTTTAATAGCTTTATAGAAGAACTGACCAATATAGATTCAAGTTTAAAAAAGAGGCTCAAACAAATTAATTATAGTGATCTTGACCTAAAAATAAAGAGCTTGGATGATGAAATTCTTATATTGAAAGAGGATATCAAGAAAAGGCATACAACTAGAACATATAATCTTCTTTCAGAATTAGATGAAGAGCAATTGAATTTCTATTTTGAGGAAGAAAATGAAAACTTCAAGGCAATTATAGAAAATCATTATTTTCCATTGATAAGATTTCTTTTATTGAATGGTCTTGTTGATGAAAATTACTGGAGATATAAAGGGTACTTTCATGAAGGTTATTTGGGACAAAATGATAATATTTTTATTAATAGAGTTTTGTCTGCTAAAACCGTAAAAAATGACATGAAGCTTGACAATCCATCAATTGTAATAAGCTATTTAGAAGATGTTGACTATGAAAGAAAGGATATTATAAATTACGATTTAATTGATGAGCTCATAAATCAACAAAAAGGAAATGAGATTATTTCTATAATAGGAGTAATTAATTCTAATAATGATATAGAGGCAATTGAATACTTGAATTCTTTTGAGTATGAAAAACTAAAAAAACTAGTGAACATTGTACTTTATATTGGATTTGATGAGTTTTACGAGATGTTTTCAATTAGTGTGCTTCCTGAGAAGCTTAGAATAAAAATATCAGGAATTGCTTTGGAGTACAATAATATAGAATCTACTTTAGAGTTTGACAAATACATTTCAAATAAAAACGAGATAATTGAATGGGATTTCTTTGAAGATAAGGAATCCATTTTGCGTAATTTAGAGAAATTAGAAATAAAACTTGTAGACATATCTAATTTAGCTACTTCATATGAAATATACAGAACCCTAGCTGACAAAAAACTTTTTGTAATGAATTTAGATAATTTGATCAGGTTAGTTAGTGTATCTCATGAAAAAAGACATGAGAATATCGATGATATACTTCCTCGACTATTTTACTATTTAAATAGTGGTTCATTTGAAAAATTAATTGAATACGTTGATGACAATCTAGAAGAAGTTGTTGACGAGTTTTTGAATAGAATTGAAAAACAAGATATTAAGTCTTCATCAGGAGAAAAAGAATTTGTGTATTTGCTTAATTCTTCTATTTCTACTGAAAATAAAATTAGATTGATAGGTATCGAAACTTCTGTAATTAGTAGATTAACGGACATTAAGGAGGTTGAACTTTGGGTTGAGTTGTTTAGAAATAATTTAATTGATGCAACTCAAGAAAATCTTCAAATATATTATGATGAAGTCAAGGACATCTCACAGATTATTGATTATATCAACAAAAACTACAGGGCTGAATTTTCACTAAGTCAAAATATGTATAAAAAAATATTAAATTGCAAGGATACGGATTTAGAAATATTTGAATCAGTATCTAAAGAATTAAATGAGAAGATTGAATTAATTAACTCTGATTTAAATGTTGAAAAATATTCAATTTTAGTTTCATATAATTTAATTCAATTTAATAAGAAGAATATAGAGGTGATTTTGAAAACTGAAGATCAATTTATAATAGTGCAGTTTTTCAAAAACACTCGAAACACAACTAATTCAGATGATGCCATATTACTTCTATTAGATGCCGAAATATTGCCTTTGCTATCAAATACAGTCATTGAGTATTTATTAAATTCTAGAGTATTTGAGGATGAAGATAGTCTCAAATTGTTGGGAAGTTATAATAGAGAAATATCGCTTTTCGATATTCCTAAGGCCAGTAGAAGTGTAAGGGAATATGTATTAATAAACTGCTTTCATAAACCTAACCTTTATCAAATAGTTGAAAATTTTGAAGGTTTTGATTTATGGGATGAGTTCATTAGAAAAATTAATGATGACTCAAATTTAATGGAAGAACTTGTTTCAAGCACGATGTCCGAAGCCTTTATTGATAAAGTAATAAAAGATCTTAATTTTAAGGAGTTGGGAAAGATTAAAGTATTAAAAACAACAATCTTAAATGAAAAGTACCATTATAAATGGTCTAACTGGATAAAATCGATAGAGTCAATAAATAGTATTTCGTCTGTATTGAACAACGGAAAGCCAATAGCAGAGAATCAATATGAAATGGCAATTGCTAAAGCTTTAGAAGAAATAAAAGCTATTACGATAGGGGATGATAATAGGCTACATCTTAAACCAAGCAAATTTAAAGAGATGACCCAATAATTTTTAATCAAGGGAAGTGGAAATTATCTCTCCACTTCCTTATCCATATAATTCTCATAGTTTTTCTTATATCGAACCAGCTCAGAAAATAAATCATTTGACTTAGAATACTCTTGCATAAGGGTATTCTTTTTTTCTTGCAATTGATCAAGTTCTTTAAGAATATCCCTAGATTTTGGAACTGAATCATAGGCTTCAATTATAGATTTAGAAGCAACAGTATAGAGTTTTAGTTCAGCGGAATACTCCCTGGCAAAACTCTCGTCATTAGGATTAGCCTTGTGATATTTATAATGTTCTCGGTACTCTCTGATTGTTTCCACTTGCTCCATCGTTTCAGATAGCTTTTCCATATTAGATTCAATATCTTTAATTTCGTTCAAAAGCTCCTGTCTTTTGTCTGCTATCTTTTGAATATGTTCTTCTAGTTCTTGCTTAGAATTAATTCCAAGTTGACGTATAGCGATAACAGAATCAGCCATAGTTTTTAAGTTGTGTTTATTAGCCCAGAACTCGTATCCTTTACTGGATTTAATCTTTTCATTGTTTTTAATATCGATTACTTTGCCAACTCTTTGCTTGATGGCTGGGCGATGACTTTGAACAGATTCTTGGAGCCTTTCTTTTAGTCTTTCCTCTGTATAATCTTCACCTATTGTCTTAGCTCTAGTAAATCTTTGCTTGTCTTTATGCCTGAAAGCTATGTGTTTTCCATATTTTATTTCATAACCTAATTCAGACATTCTTTTTAGAAAATCTTCCCAATTTTGAGCTTGTTTAAGTATACGATCGATACCAAATTGAAGCTTAGATTTCCAAGAAGTTCCTTGCTTAGTCTGCTGAAATTCATACCAAGACTTTCCTTTGGTTTTATACTTTCTTTTATAGCTTTCATAATAAGGATCAATGACGGATAGCTTGCTTTCTCTACATAATTCATCACTGACGTTTCTTATTTGATGGTAACTTCTCTTGTTGGATTGGTAGCATTTACCAGTCACCTTGTTGACGTTATTAAAGATAATATGATTGTGGATATGTCCTCGATCAACATGTGTGGCAAGAACATATTCATATTCATTTTTAAGGTGTTGTTCGCAGAGCTTTTTTCCAATTTCATGTGCAGTTTCGGCATCAGTTTCTCCTGGAAGAAAGGATTGGATTAGATGTCTAGCCAATACATTTCCTCTAGTTTGATTATCTTCTCGGGTTCGCTGAAAAGAAGTATGAGCCGTTATAGGATTGCATTTAAAAGAAGAAACAAGAATTTCATTATCTGTTTTTTCTCCTTTGGTAATATAATCTATTGCCAAATTCAGGGTTGATTTTATTGGGTGAATTTTTGTAATGGCCATTATTATTCGTCTCCATATTTTGTTCTGTTTAGGAGTAGTGAATGAATTTGCCAAATCTCTTTTGACATTCTATCAACTTCTTTTTTGATAGTTTCCATATCAGATTTATAAACTACACCAGTTTGATTTACATGTTTCGCAACTTGATTAATATTATTTGTTGCATTTGAAATCAGCCATTGAAGATCTCGAAAAGGCTCTAAATCTACAACATATATCTCTTTTTCAAGTACTGTTTTTCTAATAAAGTGAGCCATCGTCTTACTATTTGTCATTTTCATTTTCTCCCTGAACAAGGCCAGTTCTTCATCGTTCAGGTAGATTTTTAATTGATTTTTTCGACTTCTGCTTTCCATGATTTTTCCTCCTGTTTTTTGTATTTTCGGGGTATTAGGGTGCTCCCTAACAAGTTAAAATTGAATAAAAAAAGAAGCAGTCCAAGTTGGTCTGCTTCATCAATTTTTCGTCAATGGGTACTCATTGACTGTGCTTGCTACTAAATATTAACGTGTAAAAAGCGTTAAGCGTTATTCTGTTTTATTAAGATTACGGTATCATATATTTAGCTAAATGTCAGTGTCAAAACTCAGAGTATCGGAAAATCAGTTATTGGTATTTTTATCGTCCTTATCCTCTAACTTTGCTTCTAGTTGTAGAAACTGGTCAAAGTCACTGGTATAAAGTTTGTCTTGAATTACCCTGTATTTTTCAAACTCAGATAAGGCGTGTTGCTTGGCGAGTTCTGCGGTCACTTTACCAGCGTCTTGTAAAATTTCACGATCCCAAAGTTTTAGAAAACCATTTAATCGTTTCTCCCAGTCTTCCATGGTCATGGGGATATGACGTAGAGCCATATCTTCGGCCATATCTAAGTAAGCAGATACGATTCTTTGCATTTGCCCCATTTCAGTTTCTGAGAGATAGTTTTTTGCAATGACAACATCATATTTATGAATCTTTTCCTTTGGACTTCCGTCCCAAGTGGTTAATCCCATATTTTTCTTTTTGCTGTCCGCTCGGTCATAAATGACTTCAGCTGCTGTATTCCCATGAACGGCATAATGAAGTTTATTTTGTACGGCTGCAAAGAAACGTCTAGTGGTTTTAGCATTCTTGTCATAGTCTAGGGCAGTGGCGTAAATGTCGGTAATTTTTTGGTAGAAGCGTCTTTCTGAAAGACGAATTTCACGAACTTTTTCTAATTGTTTTTCAAAGTAATCTGTGTTTAGAATGGTGCCAAAGTTCTTCAGCCTATCCACATCCATGACCCAACCTTGGATGGTATAGTCTTTGACAATTTGATTGGCCCACTTTCTAAATTGCACGGCTCTGTCGTTATTCACCTTAAAGCCTACGGCAATGATGGCTTGTAAATTATAGTGGTTTGTATTGTAATTTTTCCCATCAGAAGCAGTTATTAAGTATTTCTTAATAACTGAACTTTCTTCTAATTCGTGATCATCAAAAATACGTTTTAAGTGCTGGTTAATAGCAGAGGTAGTAACTCCATAAAGCTCCGCCATCATCTTTTGCGTAAGCCAAATATTTTCATCTTCATAGCGAACTTCAAAGGTGTTTTCACTTTCTCCACTTNAAGCTATGTAGGTTAAGTATTCGGCTGTAGATGAGCGGATAGGTAAGTTTTTATTTTCTGCATTATCTTTATTGTTTTTAGACAGTTCCTTATCTATGTCATTCATATTTATCATCTCCTAGTAAATTTCATGATTCGATTCATTCGTTCCATCAATTTCAGAAAAGAATTTGCTGTCATAACATACATCTAATCGATTGATAGGGTAGCCCATGCGATACATTTCATTTAGTTTAAAGACCATCAAGTTGATATTCACATTAAAAATACTGGCTAGCTCCTCATAGCATTTACCTTCCTGTATATATTCGATTAACTCATCATCACTGATTAGCAAATGTGAAGCGAAAAGATTTGCTTCAAGTTCTGTAGAGCTAGTTATATTAAAAAGTTCGTACTCTATCATCTCCTCTTTTTTAGCAAGGTCATAATGGTAAATATCATGTCCAAGTTCATGAGCAAAAACCATATTTAAAATTCGCTCATCGATGAAAGGATTGAAGAAGACAAACTTATTTCTAAGAATGACTTTATACATTCCTAGCAACCTTGTTTTTTCTTTAAATGGAATTAAAGTTACATTACGTTCTTGCAAAATAGTACGAGGGTCTCGAGTACCATGATGAGCTATTAATTTTTGAACGTC
>JGI24711J26586_10002331_pt1 | contig 13599 bp, 13 predicted proteins | sample BioPla3DNA1_FD_26586 | JGI IMG/M metagenome (IMG submission 26586)
TATTTGGTCAGCTGCTATCTCTTCTTGTAGTTGATTTTGATATTCCATATAATAACTATATGGGCAATTGTCCAAATCAATTTAGGAGCTTATGAGATATGTCGTTATAGTTCCTAGTAAATTCTCGATATGCTATAATACAAAGTCTTCATATACCATTCTAATATTCTTACTAACTCTATCTATTCTATATAAAGTCATAGAGTATAACAAAACTATACTAATCATATTATTAGTTCCAAATTGCCATTTCTTTAATTATCCAAACTCAATAAAAAATTAAAAACCTGTAATCATCAATGATTACAGGTTTTCGCTATGGTGCGGCGGAGAGGATTCGAACCCCCGACCAACTGGTTCGTAGCCAGCTACTCTATCCAACTGAGCTACCACCGCATAAACGACATTAATAATATAGCATAAGATATTTAAAATTGCAAATACTTTCACATGGTAAAAGAGGCACAATTATACTATATTCTTACCTATAATTGCACCTCCTCAATTGTTCTTCCTTTAGCTATATAAATTGCATATAAAGTCCAACTCCAACTATTAAATTAAAGGATACAGAAAAATTATAAATCTGAAAATTCTATGGATATCTGTTCTCCCTTGTCTTCTAGTTTTTCACTGCCAGCCTCTTCAGTTTTCTCTTCTTCTACCAGTGTATAGGGCAGGTATATTATAAATTCACTACCCTTGCCTATATCACTGCTTAATTTTATGGCTCCTTGATGTAGCTCTACTAGGGACTTGACTAAGGATAAGCCTATACCAGTACCGGCCTTTCTTTTTTTGCAATCCCTACTGGCTTGTATAAATCTGTTGAATATGGTTTCTTGCTTATCTTTTGGAATTCCTTCTCCTTCATCTCTTACAGATATTATTATGGTGTCTACCAAGTCTTTGATAGTTACATAAACATTCTTACCTGCAGGGGTGAATTTTACAGCATTGGACAACAGATTGAGAATTATACGCTCCATGTAGTCTAAATCAAAGGCCATAATTTTTTCCTCTATATCTGTATCAAAAATTATATTAACTCCTCTAAGTTTTGCGTAATCCACTACTGACATAGTAGTATTCTCCACGGCGCTTACGATGTCTTTATTCTCTAGATTTAAGTTTAAATATCCTGCTTCTATTTTTGTTATATCTAGTAGATTATTGATCATTTTAAGGAGCCTATAACAGTTTTGCTTTATCACTTGGTTATACTTTTTATAACTTTCTTTTATCATATTCAGATCATCTGTTTTGTAAGCTTGATCCTGTAGTTGCACTATACCCATTATTACATTTAAAGGGGTTCTGAGCTCATGGGATAGGTTTGTAAAAAAGTCTCTTTGAGCTCTTTCCGTATCTTCTACTTCCTTAAGAAGCTTCTGGCTCTTTTTATACTCTTCCATATACCGCTGAGCCTGCATCTTTTCCGATACATTTTTAATTATTTGCAGATAGGCCTCTTCTTGGTGGTAAACAATCTTCTTCCCAGAAAGCTCTATATCTATCTCTTTTCCGTCATAAACCCTAATAACTCTTAAATGTATAGCCTTTAGCTCTTTTCCCCTTTCAATTTCTTTAATAAAATTTTTATATGTTTGCACATATTCTTTCACAGGCTTTATAAGGTTACAAATATTTAGTCCCTGTAAATCATTATTACTGGATCCTAAAAGTATTTTTGAAGCAGCCACATTAGAAAAGATAATGGTGTCCTTCTTTCTAATATATACCCCTTCACTGACCAAATTAAAAATATTCTTATAGTTTTTCATTATTTCCATTGAAATCCCTCACCAAAATATACAGATGCAATCATCCTATTTTTTTCAATCATCTTATATATTCTACACAAGCTGAAGAATTCCTTCCAAATAATGNTATTTCTTGNAATATTTTTTATTTAGCTTAGTTCAATTTTTATTTTACTACCTCGTATGCCGTGTTGTGCTGGCTCTACTAAAAGCCTTATAGGCACTCTGCTTTTTATCTCTTCTACGTGGCTTATTATTCCTACAGATAATCTGTCAGAGTACAGCCTTTCAAGAGAGTCCATAACTGTATCTAAAAGATCATTATCCAAGGTTCCAAAGCCTTCATCTAAGAAGAAAAACTCTAGGGGTGCACTTCCCTTTAGCTGTATTTGTGAGGATAAGGCTAGGGCTAGACATAGTGAAGTTAAGAAGGTTTCCCCTCCTGAAAGGGTACCGGTAGCCCTTCGGCTTCCTCCATTAAAGTCATCCCTCATTATAAAGTTTCCTGCACTGTCTATTTCTAGGGCATATCTACCGGAAGTAATATCTTTCAATCTCTTTGAGGCTTCAATACAAATATACTTCAGCTGGTTAAGGGCCACAAATTCTACAAACTTATTACCTTCTATTAGCTTAGCTATATCTTCAATATTACTGCTAATATGGTCTAATTCCCTTTTCTCCTTTAAAAGNCCCTTGTATTCTGCTAAATTAACTTCCATTTCCTTTATTCTATGGGCTGCCGCTGCTCTTTCCTTAATATTGTTTTCAAAAGCTTTATTTGCCTCTGCCCTTCTAACTATAAGCTGCTGCCACTCTTCTTCTTTAATTCTATTTTCACCGATTCTTCCACTTATTCTATCTATATTTGCCTTTAAGTTGTTTTTATTATTATCAAAGGCAGTTATTTGCAGGTCTTCTGCTTTCATAAGTTCTTCAGGAAGGATACTTTTTTCTACTTCCTCACTGCTATTAAATTTATAGAGTTTCAATTGACCTGATAATCTTTCCTTCTGCTGGCCCAGTTGTTGTATCAGTGAATTACTTGTAGTAGTAGCTTTAATAAGGCTATCATTAAGGCTTCTATTTTCTTCTTTGATCTTATCAAGCTTATCTTTTAGTTTGCTTTCCTCTTCAATTAACCTTATCTTTTGCAGCCGTACCTCTTCTAGATGTTTAGAAACCTCTTTACCTTCTGATAGTTGCTTAATATATTCTGTTTCCCTGTCTATTACAGCCTTTTTTTCCTTGCCACTTTCTAGGATTTTAGCTATATCAATCTCCAAAAGAGATTTACNCTTAACAAGCTCCTCCTTCTGCTTGTTAAGATTGTTTATTTCTTCATTTATAAGCTTCAATTTTTGCTGCAGGTCACCGCCCTCTTTTTCCTTTTCCTTCAGCTCCTTTTGGACAAGGGACACATCCTCAATCTTATACAATTTCTTTAAGCTTGTAGCCTCCTCCATAACTGGCTCTAGCTTCTTTTGGTTATTTTCTATATCTATATTTGTTTCAGCATAGGCGGCCTTTTCTGCCTTTAGCTTTTCTGCAAGGATAATCTCCTTTTGTTCTATACTAACCTTATTTTCCTTTTCTAAGCTTAGGCGCTTTTCTAGCTCTTCTTTTTTCTTATTCCACTCTTCTATAGTCTTAGTTAGTGCCTGAAATTCTTTTTCCGCTTCAGCTTTCTCCTCAATTACCTTTTCCAAGTCTAGTCCCTTAAATTGGCCTTCTAATGGTNCTAAAAAAGCAGCGGTATACTGTCGATTTTTTTGTAAAAGCTCCCTATCTACCTGAACTTTTCTTATCTTATCCTCCAATTCCTTTTCCTTCTTACTTAGTTCCTCCTTTAGCTGTATTTTCTCTGAAAGTACAGCACTGTCTTGAAGGGCAGGAGAAGGATGATGAGTTGAACCACATACAGGGCAGGCTTCCCCTTTCTTTAGTTCCTCTGCCAACCTATAGGCAATATGACTTTTCTGGGCTTCTTCTATTTCCTTTTCTACTAGCTCCAGCTTTTCACGAAGCTCTTTATGCTGACTAGTCAATTCTTCATGATTGTTTTTTAATTCTTCAAGTTTCTTATCAATTTCCCCTAACTCTCCAGTGATTTCTTCCTTCCTTTCTTTATAGGCAGTTAAGTCCCCAATAAGCTTTTCTAATTTAAATATGGCATCCTTTTTTTCAAATAATACACTGTTATCTGGAGGTGGAAGTTCTATAACCTTAGTGAGTTTTTCTTCTGTTACCGCAATTTCTCCAAACTTCTCCTCTTTTAATTGTTGAACTTCTCTTAGTTCTTTTTCTAGCTTTGCTATAAGTACATTTCTCTTTATCTGTCTCTCTTTTAAATCCCGTATAGAAGCCTTTAACTTGCTAGCTTCATCCTGAAGAACCACCAACTTATTTATATCATCTCGATATGAGGGATCCACTACTAGCTCTTCTAGCCTTTTTTCAGCAGCTACTTTTTCATCTTCTATCTTAGTAAGTTTATTAGTAACAGCTTCTGACTTTTTATTAACTTCATTAAGAAGGGCTTTCTTTTCATTATACTGTTTTAAGAGAACTTCCCTTTCAGCCTTAATATCCTTTAACTTATTTAACCTTTCTAAAGCAGCAGCAAGGTTTGTTTCCTTTTCAATCAGCCTAGGCAACTCTTTTTCTCTTTGCTGCAGAATACTTTTATATTCTGTCTCCTTCTTCAAAAGCAGGTCACTGCTGAACTGTAATTGTTTATTAAGCTTTTCTATTTCTAGCTTGCCAGTAGCAATCTTCTCTTCTATGTCCTTTACAGCCTCTAAGAAAGGCTTTACCTTCCAAGCATTTTCCGAGGCCTTTANCTTGATCCTTCTAGCCTCTATCTCCGGCTCTAGCTTTATTTGTTCCTTATACTTATTTTCATACTCTATTAGCTCCTGTTGAAGCTCCCACAAGTTCTTATCTAACTCATACTGCTTATCTAAATTTTCCTTTTCCTTTTTTATTTCCTTTGCCCTATTTGTTAAGATATTAAAACTTTCCTTCAATTCCTTATACTTGTCTTCACTTATTCCTTGTTCTTCGTAGGTTTTAGCCCTTCCCATCACTATGTTTAGTTGATCGTTAACAGCCCTTCTTTTTTCTCTTATTTTAGCGCCCAATTTTCGTCCAAAACGTTCTAGGCCAAAGAGCCTTTCCAACATATTTCGTCTATCCTTACCTGTCAGTTTCAAAAACTCATTAAACTTACCTTGAGGTAGTACCACAGAACGAGTAAAGTCCTCTGCAGTTAGTCCCAAAATATTCTCTATACTTTCCTTAACCTCTCTAGATCCCTCTGCTATAACCACCTTACCACTTTCTTGATACTCTAGCAGGTTTACATGTTTAGATTTGTAACCACCAGACTTATCCCTAGTTATTACCCTTTCTGCACAATAGACCTTTCTTTGACCAGAGTACAATATTTCAAATTCATAGCTTACAGAAAGAGAATCGCAATTAGTATTTATAAACTCCTTGGCTTCTCTAGCTATATTGCCATAAAGAGCTATAGTCATAGCATCTAATATAGTGGATTTTCCGCTACCTGTAGGTCCAAATATACCAAAAAGCCCTTTTTCCGTAAGCCTTTTAAAATCTATAACCTGTTCTTCTATAAAGCTATTTAATCCCTTTATGGTAAGTTTTCTTGGCTTCATTATTCCTCCACCAGCCTTTCTTCCTCATCAAGCTCTTCTTCCTCATAGGCCAACTCTGCAAAGACCTTCATAATCTCTTCCCTTGGCTCCACTCCACGCTGAGAAAGATAAAACTCTTTAAAAAGCTCTGTTACACTCTTATCTCCAATGCCCTGGAATTCTTCCTCCTCCTGCTCCAAACCTCGGATCTTAGGAACAATCTCCACAATATCTTTCCTATACTCATTCATAAGCTTAATATATTCCTGCGAAATATATTCATCAGTCTCTATCTCAAGGTAAACCCATATATTTCGCTGGCTATTTTCCTTGCACCTTTCAACAGCCTCATCAATACCTTTACATTTCCATATTTCAATTGGCTTATAATTGCTAAGATATACTTCCTCCACCACAGCTTCAGACCCTGCCTTTAAGTCTACAATATTCACAGACTTACTGTAGCCCACTTCACTCTTACTGTACTGAATAGGAGATCCGCTGTAATAAGCCTTTAACTTTGTAGCCCTAACCTTTTGAGGTCTATGAAGGTGGCCTAAAGCTATATATTGAGCCTTCTTAGGTAGTGCCGATGGTTCTACAGCTAAAGAGCCTCCTAGCTCAATCTGTCTTTCCGAATCGCTCCTATCACTGCCCATAACATAAACATGAGAAACAGCAATATTTATTGTATCCTCCCTATAATTTCCACTTAAATTTTCAAAAAGCTCACCTATTCTTTCTGAATAGCTTCTCTTTCTATCTTCATCAGTATCCTTTTCAATAAAAACTTCATTTAAACGCTTCTCACTAGGATAGGGCAAGGCAATAACTACTGCTTTTTCACCTCTTAANTGAAGCTCCAGCCAGCCTTCTCCAGAAGCAACTACTTGAAAATTTCCATATGGTCCTGGTTCAAGAATAGACTTAGGAGTTCCAAGCATCATAACCCCTTGCTCCGAAGCTAAGGGCGAAGCAGCAATAAGCCTTTCAGGATTATCGTGGTTACCAGCAATAACTAAGACCGCCCTGTTACCACCATCAGATAGCTTCTTTAAAGTTTCATAAAAAAGCCGCTCTGCCCTAGCTGGCGGATTGCTGCTATCATATATATCACCAGCTATTATTACCATATCTATATGGTTCTTCTCTACTAGTTCTACAAACTCATCCAAAAACTTTTCCTGTTCTTCTAACCTACTGTTTTTTGTCCCCTCTAAATTTTTTCCAAGGTGCCAATCAGATGTGTGTAATATTCTCATAATTATCAACAGCCTATCTAGGCTGACCCCCTTTCCTGTGAATAATTTTTTCACTTATAAATATCCAAGTCTAGCTATTTATTTAATCATGGTCAAAAACCACTGAAGATTACATATATAAGTTAAACTTCCCTAATAAAAGCCTATACTATAATAATAAGTTTTATTTAAGAAAAATTCTATGGGTATCATTTAATTCTTTACCTAAACTTTGGCTTATATTCTAGGTAAGCAAGTATTTGTTTAATGAGAGCTTTAATTTAATTAATCTATTGTGGAAGGCCTGTGATTAATATATAATAACAGTAATTTATTCAAGTTAATAAAAAATCTCCTGCTGAGCTGTTACAAGATTCCAAGTTTTAAAAGCTTCTGCCACAGCTCAATGTGATTATCTTTAACTTTCTAGAAGAAATTAGGAGGACACTATTTATGAAAGAAACTAAGAATGTACTTTCCAAAAGCTTACCTTTAAAACTTCTAATATCTGTTATTGTATTAGCCTTATTAGCCTTTTACTTCAAGATTTTCTTCACTACTGGGAGATACTTTAGGGACACCTTTATAAAAAAAGAAACTTCCTCTTCTGAAACCCAATATGTTGGTAAAAACAAATATGGAAATATTAAAATTACTGTTAAGGAACTTTCACCATATCCAAAAACTGTAACAGTTGTTTATGAGCTACCTAACAATATTAAAAAGGAACATACTGTTACTTTTAAAAAAGATGGAAATAATGATAGTTCACTTCTTGCCTTTGAAAACATAAAGGACGAAACTGGTAATATTGTTTTTGCAGGAGGTTACTATGATAAGGACACAGGACTACTTTTAGACGAGAAACAATATCCTGTTTTTGAAGAAAACCTTACTGTGGTAGTAGAAGGACAAAATCCTTTTGTGGCAGACCATAAAATCTCCCCAAGTACAACTTTAGGTTTTGCAAGTTCTACTGCCGATATCCATCGTGGACAATATCAGCTTTTAATAGCAGCCCTTATTATTCTTGCTATTACCCTTATAGATATAAAATTTCCCTTATTCTTCTTTACTTTTAGACATATTGGGACTGTAGACAACCCTCAACCTTCAGAACTTTATATTATTTTGCAGAAGATATCCTGGTTTTTGGGTCCTGCTATTTCTATAATTTTAATGATAGTTGCCATTATTTAAACCCATACTAAACATGAAAGGAAAGGACAGAAGCATATGAACTGGCTTGAAGCAATAGAGAGATACACCCCCTACAATGAGCAAGAAACAAAGGATAAAGAACTTACCTTAAGCTACAGTAAGATTTTCAGCGATATGCTAACAAGAGCTAATGAATTGGTACACATAACAAGCTCCGCTTTTGTAATTAATAAAAACAGGGATAAAACCTTGCTCCCCATCTACATATCTCAGCAGGTTATTTAATTGAGGCAGATGAAAATGATCCTCTTCTTGTAAAAGCTGATGAAAACAGCGCAGTCAAGTGGATAGCTNTAGAGCAGACAGAAGCTTGGTCCAGCGAGCCTCATATGAAAAAGATATATCGCAAAATAATAGCTAAAATAAAGGAACTATAGAAGATTAATTGTTTCAACCTTAGAGTATTTTATAGCAATAATGCTGATTTAAGGTATAATATAACTTAATAGTAGAACAAGAAAATAAGAGGATTGATATAGATGTTAGATCTTTGTTTATTAGGCTGCGGAGGCAGTTTGCCCGTTCCCCAGCGGAGCCTTACTTCTCTGCTCCTATCTTATAATGGAAGAAAAATATTAATAGACTGCGGTGAAGGTACCCAAGTGTCTATGAAAATTCTAGGCTGGGGCTTTAAAACCATAGATGTGATCTGCTTTACCCATGCTCATGCAGACCATGTGGTGGGCTTACCTGGCTTGCTGCTAACCATAGCAAATTCAGAACGGGAAGAGCCTTTAACTATCATTGGGCCACCGGGCTTTCTTAAGATTCTTAACGGCCTTAGAGTTCTATGCCCTCAGCTTCCTTATGATATAAACTTTATAGAAGCCAATTTAGAAGGTGGAATCAATTTAAGTATAGATGACTTATCTATAAGTAGTATAGGCCTAGATCATACCATAAGCTGCGTTGGATATAGTTTCTACATTGCCAGGGCGAGAAAGTTTGATCCTGACAGAGCCAGGGCCAACAAGATTCCTATAGAACTTTGGAGTAGGCTTCAAAAGGGAGAAAGGGTGGAAATGGACGGTACAATATACTATCCAGATATGGTTTTAGGTGAAAGTCGTCAAGGTTTAAAGTTAAGCTATTTTACAGACACTAGACCCTTCCATGGCCTGACAGACTTTGTTAAAGATAGCGACCTTCTTATTGCAGAAGGCATGTATGCTGACGATGAGGAAATTGATAAGGCTATAAAAAATAAACATATGCTCTTTAGCGAAGCAGCAACTATAGCTAGGGATGCACAGGTAAAGGAACTGTGGCTTACTCACTTTAGTCCTTCTCTTTCTAATCCAGAGGACTATATAAAAAATGCCTCTGACATATTTAGCAATACAATTATAGGTTCAGATAGACTTACGAAAAAATTAACTTTTCCCCAAAACACTTGAAAGGAGCTTTTATAGGATGGATTTAGAAAGAATTTCAGCAATGGACCCCTACATGCTTTTAAGCATGGTTAATATGAAGCTTAGAGATTTTCACTCTTCTTTAGATAGTTTGTGCCAGGATTGGGATGTCAGCCCTTCTCTTATTGAAGATAGGCTGAAAAGTGTTGGATATGTTTATAATAAAGAAAATAATCAATTTGTAGCTTTATAAAAAACAATGACAAGACTGCAAAGTGCAGTCTTGTCATTGTTTTTTAATCTCAGCTCTTGTGAATTTATTCCCTCATTATAAATTATCNTTTCTTGCTGCAAACCTTTCATAGGCATATAGGATAAAAGGAATAGTGTAGGCCTGTAACATAGTCTGACCTATCTGTTCAATAAGTCTAGGAATCCAAAAGGCTATGAAGGCTGGTTGGCCAGCTCCAGTCCAAGTTGTAATTATTATATAGGTGTTGATAGTGGTCTCTAAAATACCTGATATACCTACTGCAATTAGCAGCTTTAAAGAATATTTATGTATGAATTCTACATTAAATTTCTTTCTTATAAACCTATCAATAAGAAATAATAAAATTCCTACTACTGACAAGATCTCGAAGCCATAGATAAGATTATATTTATTCTTTCCTATAGAGTTTATAGCCCCAGCCCAAAAAGAATCTGGGAAGAATANAAGAGTTATATGGTTAATACTGCCAATTACTCCGATGAGGACAAATATTGTTATAAATATTTTTTGAAATCCTCCCTTATGGTACTTTTTTAAGCGTACCCATATTAATGCCGTTAGTATTCCAGACATAGCAGCGGTAAGAGTATACCATGGTAAATAAGCCCCCATAGGTTGCATTATAAATCCTATAATATCTACTATGGCTCCTGTTAGTGCCCCAAAGAGTGGCCCAAAAAGCAAGGCTGGAATTTTAGAAAATATACCGGAAATACCAACTCTCATAGCTGGCACCCCACCTATGTATATCATCTGGCTAAAACTTCTTACTGCCAGAGCCATGGCTATTATAATCCCAGTAAACACCACCTTTTTAATGTCATCTTGTTTGTTTTTCTTGTCCATAAAATAACCCCCTATTAGATGGCCGCCTAAATTATTTCTTCTACAGAATGATTTAACTGTATTAATTGAAATACCTAGTGCTTCAGAAATCTTTGAATAACTTAGACCAAGCTTTCTAAATTCTATGATCTTTTCTTTTTGTAGTTCATTCACAGTTTTACCTCCTTCTGAGAGGCAAAAGAAAAACCTCTCACTATCTAAAGGACAGCGAGGGGAGAAATCCGTAGTAAAAGATTTAATTAATCGTATTTTATGAAGGCATCAGTAAAGCCAGCCTTTTTTGCTTTTGCTAATTGTTTGTCTGCATTAGCCTTAACTGAATAAGCTCCTACTTGAACCCGATATAACTTCTTGGAAGTCGGAGTACTAGGAGCAGGTTTCTTTTCCTCAGTTAAGAGCTTTTTAACATCTGCTCTAAAGGTATCCATAGACTTACCATGCTTTGGAAACCAATTACTAGGGTCACTATGGTTACTTGCAATGCCAAGCCTATATCCTTCATAGTGGCCAATAATATTCTTTTCAGTTAGCTTATAAAGTTTGCAAAGATGAACACAGAGCTCCACAGCCTCCTTATAGACCTTCTTAAAGTAGTTAGCATCACTATATATAAATTGTATCTAAAACAAATTATTATGAGGAAGTGATTAAATGAATAAGAATATTTTTGAAGGTAAGTGGGAACAAGTTAGAGGACTTGCAAAAGAGACTTGGGGAAAGCTAACCGATGACGATTTAGAAAAAGCAAAAGGAAGCGCAATTAAATTTAAAGGTATGTTACAAGAAAGATTGGGCTATACTGAGCAACAAGCTGATGGAGCGATTAAAGATTTAATAGAAAAAATGAGTACTGAAGATATTAAAAAAGAAGCTTCTAAAATAATTGATAAAATAAAGAAATAACATTATGAAATTAAGTGCTGATTTTTCAGCACTTTTTATATTAACTTGGGTATATAGTAACGCAAAATTTTGGAGGATTAAAATGAGTAAATTATATGAATTCGATGCTGTAATAATTAAACATCCTGATATGGACGCGGCTTATATTGAAATACCCTTTGATGTAAAAGAAGAATTTGGCAAGGGAAGGGTACTTGTTCATGCCACTTTTGATGGAGAACCCTACGATGGACAAGTAGTTAGAATGAAAACTCCTAATCATATAATCGGAATTCGCAAGGATATTAGATCCAAGATTGGAAAACAAGCTGGTGATGTAATTCATGTGACCTTAGTAGAAAGAACTAAAGAATAAATGATTAAAAAAATGACACTTATTGAGAGTGTCATTTTAAACGTAAATTATTTAAACAAAGTAAGATCTAATATCGCCAGACATATATAATGAGCCGAAAGCAATTATTACATCATCTGGCTTTGCAGCATCTAGAGCTTTTTTAATTCCATCACTTACGCTTTTGCCTTCAATGATTTCCACATTGTATCTTTCGTGTAAAAATACTCCTAAGTCATGATAATTAAATGCTCTTGGATTGTTTGGCTCTACTACTACAAATTTTTCTGCGTAGGGTGCTACCATATCATACATTTTTTCAAATTCTTTATCGGCCATTACACCTGTTATAAAGGTCACTTTTTTGCCTTTAAAATATTTTTCGATATTATTGGCCAATGTGATTACGCCATGGGGATTGTGAGCTCCATCTACTATAAATGTAGGATTTTCTCTAAGAATTTCAAATCTTCCAGGCCATTTAACTTTCTCTAGGCCATTATAAAGATTTTCTTTTGATATATTCCAACCTTTATTTTTTAATACGTTAATCGTTTCTATAACTGTCGCTGCGTTATTCAATTGATGGTCTCCCAATAGAGATAACTTAATATTTTTATATTCTTTGTAGTTAAAGCTTTGGTTTTTTAAGCTTATTTCTAATGGTTCAATTTCATTAAAATCAGCAATGTGAAGTCTTGAAGATTTTTCTTTAGCAATGGTTTTAATCACATCTACAATGACTTTGTCTTGGTCATATAAAATCACATCGCAATCATCTTTAATGATGCCAGCTTTTTCCAAAGCTATTTCTTCAATATTTTCTCCTAGTTCTTTTGTATGGTCTATGCCAATTGCAGTTATTACTGCTGCTTCAGGAGAGTGGATAATATTCGTAGAATCTAATCTACCTCCTAAACCTACTTCCAAAACTACAATATCACATTTAACTTCATGGAAATACATAAACCCAAGGGCAGTAACTATTTCAAATTCTGTTGGCTTATTATCCATTTTATCCAATGCTACTTTTAACTTTTCTACTGATTTAATTAGAAAATCATCTGGAACATTTTCGCCGTTTACTTGAATTCTTTCATTGAATTTATTTATATAAGGCGAAGTATATAAACCTGTTTTATAACCAGCCTCTATTAGTACAGACGCAAGCATAGATGCTGTGGAGCCTTTTCCATTTGTGCCTGCAATGTGGATATATTTAAGTTCATCTTGGGGATTTCCCAGAAGATTCATCAACACTTCAATATTAGAAAGTCCTAGTTTACTTCCTTTCCATTGTGTTTGGTGAATAAAATCCATTGCTTCATTAATATTCATAGCTTCATCTCCTAATATTATGCCATTAAAACTCTTGATGCTGATTTATTCAATATAGAAATAACAACAATTTGAACAGGTACAAGAATCGCAGTTTGAACTAATCTAGATACGAGAACTGCTTGGTAAGGTGCTCCATATAAAATGGAAATCCATAGGGTATTCAATAATAAACTAAATATAAGTTGATTTATTAATACACCTGTAATTATTCTTGAAGTAGTTTGCTTTTCATACAAGAAGATTCCATGTGTCATTCCCATTAAAAAAGCAGTAAAAGTAAAACCAGGAAAATATTGACCTATTGGAAACAACATAGCTCCAACAAAATCTCCTAAAGCTGCTACTGTTCCAGCTTTAATTGGTCCTAATTTGATCGCTGCTATTACTACTGGAACAAATGCAAAACCTATTTTTATATTCCATAACGAGAGTGATAAAAAACGAGATAATACTACTTCAGTTGCAATTAATATTCCCATTAATACAACATCTTTGGTGGTGAACCTAAAACTTTCTCTTAAATTTCTTTCATTCATAAACTTTCTCCTTTCATATTTTTGGTACTGTCAAAGTTTTTTATATATCTAAGACAGCTACCATTTGATTTTACTTAATTTTTATATAAATAACTTGCCACCCCCTAAAAGTTCGTGTATTTT
>JGI24711J26586_10002334_pt1 | contig 13591 bp, 9 predicted proteins | sample BioPla3DNA1_FD_26586 | JGI IMG/M metagenome (IMG submission 26586)
ATCGGTAACAACTCCTTTTCGGTTTTGTCTGACGACTTACCATTTCGGAGTCCCGATGGCTTTTCCTTTTTCAAATTGCGAACTTAATTATACATGATCCTGTGCCAGAGATAGTTCGCTGTTCAACCTCAATCCGCTCTGTGTTACCGTGATGTTGGTACATCTTGTATAGCATGGTCATGAGTCTCGCTTCCCTTCCGCTCTAGAGGATAAAAAAGCCCCAATCCTTTGACGAAAGGATTGAGGGTGCATGCCGGACGCACACAAGGAGCAGATTACTGTAAAGAATGATATTATTTTACATTCGAGATACTGAAGGAAATTCCTGCTAATTGCGGGGAGGAGGGACCCATTAATGAAGAGAATTAATTCTACTGGGGTGTCATATATATGGATTCATATACTACTGGATTATTCTGGACCCGCCTAGTGAACTGGCATGTGGATCATGAACGTGTCTTCCCCTGGCGCAGCACGACGGACCCTTATCATATCTTTGTAGCGGAGTTCTTGCTTCAACAGACGAATGCTGAGCTTGTCCTTCCAGCCTACTGCAAGTTCCTGAGTTTTTTTCCAGATGTTGACGCCCTTGCTGATGGAGCATTAGAGACGGTACAGTCGATTATTAGGCCCCTCGGCCTTACTTACCGTGCAGAGCGTCTCAAAAACTGTGCGCAAGCAATCATGGCTGTTAATGGCGGACGAATTCCCGATGCGAAGGACAAGCTTCTAGCTTTACCAGGCGTCGGGCCCTATATTGCCGATGCAGTCCTCTGCTATGCGTTTCACCAACCCGCAGTACCCATAGACACAAATGTTATACGCGTGATGTCCCGGTTTTTCGGGATAAGAAGCCAAAGAACGCGTCCAAGAACCGACAGAATTCTCGCCCAAAACATTGCTGCGGTATATCCTCGACCAACGTCACGCCGTGAGAACCTAGCGGTGCTTGATTTCGCTGCTTTGATCTGTACTGCAAGGGCTCCCCGGTGCGAAAGCTGTCCCGTGGCGTCTATGTGCCACTTTCTTCGGGTAGTTAAATTATGAAAGATCCTACTGCTGCTGACTTGCGGAAAACACAGTTTATTTGCAAGACCACACATTACAATTGTTGAGGGTGTTGGCCATGTTTCGGAAAACCATGTTCATAACGCGTCCGACTCGCGATGCGCTCACTTCTCATAGGAAGTTGATTGAAGCTCTTATGGAGTTGGAAGGTTCTCAATGGCGCGGAAATCGGGACGCACATTTCCGACTTGAGGCGCTTCTTGTGGAGAAAGGGATTAAAGCAGACGGTATAAGTGACTATGGCTCTGGTGGGCGAACCTGGGCTGCGCTTGCCAGGACCTTTGGCTATTGGTATCCCGATGGGCAAGGTAGAATCGTATTGACCCCCGTAGCCAAGGCGATCGCTGCCGGAATCGATGAGCATCTTCACGTTCAGAAACAGATTATGAACTACCAGATTCCGAATGGATATGTCCTCAGCGAAGGATTTTCACCTAAGTATGACAATGGGTATCGCATCTTTCCGTTTCGATTTATGCTGAAGATGCTGTGCGATCCACAACTAAACCATTACCTTCATAGAGACGAGATATCGTTATTTTTTCTTACAGCCCGTCACGACGCGGACTACAACACAAAGCGCAGTGAGATTATTTATTACAGAACACTGCAACAACAGGACGGTGTGGCCCTGCATGAACGAGACGGTTTGCTGGACACAATTGCGATAGATTATGACCACAGGCGCCGCCGCGATTCCAGTAGCGTTGATTTTCTGGATTATCTGAGAGATAGTGCACTCACACATATGATCATAATGGAGTCGGTGAATTACCGATGGTTCGATCGCTCAGATGGACGGATTATTCTGAAAAGCGAGTTTGTCACTCACGCAAGAACACTCCTTGACCACTTCGAAGAGCGTTATCCATTTAGTACTCGCTATAAAATCAGTGAAGCCGCCTTTACGCGCCATTACGGGCTTGACCTATCACGTTCTAAGAATACGTTCCGGAGCGGTCAAAGAATAACCAGCCGTCAACAGAAGCAGCTCATTGTGGTAAAGGAGGCTGCAGAGCAAGTCCTCAGCAACGCACCAATCGTCGACAATGAGACACTCGTTCGAGCAGTCCAAGCCAAGTTTCCTTTGGATGAAGAAGACATAGTTACCGTCCTACGGCAATCAGGCTTGCTCAAGCATGAGTCGCTTGGTAGAATCGACTCTCATTTCATCGACTCGTACCTGGAGTGTGCCATTGATTCCAATTTATGGTCAATGTTTGAGCGTCAAAGCATGAAACTACTGAATGCAATGACGGACGGCGCTTTCCGACCCGAGGGAGCGCGAAAGACCTATGACGCAGCCAACATCGAGATAGGTGTTCGGCTTCGAACGACTCGCTCTGTTTTTGGAGGAATCCTAGACTGCAAGTCGGGTCAAAAATTCCAATTGAGCACTAAGGACCGCGACCTAATGGCTTCTTCGTATATTCCCAAATATCAACAGCTAAAATGTCCCGATGGATTAATAGTCCCTCTTAGGTTCTATGGATATGTCGTCGGCGAAGGATTTAGTGGACAAAGAAACTTTCGACTGATTCCGAAAAAAGCTAAGGCGTACTTGTCCAGCGAACAGGTCATTGACGGTTTCGTGATTAACGCACGAACGCTGCTGTTTCTCGCCGAGCTATACTCAGATCAAGAAGTTGATACTGATGATCTTCTCCGGGTTTTTACGTCCAATGAAGTCTTCACAGAACCTGTTCAGATACAATGGTTTCTTGAGTGCGAATAATGTCTCGGGTTGCATGTCACTCAGCAACCGGTAGTACTAGAACGCCATCCACATCTCCCGAAAGTGGTAGGAGCCTCCGCAGTATACCAGTTTCAATCTCCTTCGGAGCACGGTATTGTCTCTATACCCAGCAGCGTGCAAGAATCCATGCCTGAGACGGTTCCGGTTCTCTGCGGTGTTCATGTGTCTACTGCAAACCCCATCAATCATATGAAAAAACCTAGGCAAAGACCTAGGTTTTTTCATCTAAATTCCCAGAGACAACTGTTTAGTAGCAATAGGTGTTCTAGAAAACCAGTCAGATTCTACGTGATCATAATGGACGCCGGCAAAAGTCTTAAGAATAGCCTCAAATATGATTTTTGCCCCGAGAGGAGGTACAGCCATGCCTATCTGCTTTCTCACCTGCTCTTTTGGACCAAGGAACTCGAAGTCATCAGGAAAAGTTTGCAATCGAGCTCTTTCCCTATTTGTAAGTGCTCGCGGTTCACTCCAATGATATACATGCGTTCCGCCGCCTCCGCTTCCAGTAATCGTATATGCAGGTTTGTCTGGATCAAGGCGCCGGTAAATCTGACTCAATCGAGCTCCCTTGACATTCAAACGTAGCTCATCAGGGATCCCTTCATACCATGCATTCTCGCCCTTCGGTATATGGCGAAGCATTTCAATCACCCGAGGAGAGTGCTTAGTAAACTCGTGATTAAAAGCGTTATCTCCTATAGGCGGCGATTCTATCGCATCCCGAGCGGAGACGTGATTATTGACGTGAGTCGGTGCCGGAATCCTAAACTCGACGCCGAGATCTCTACGAATTCCAACTATAATTATCCTATGACGAGTTTGGGGGACACCGTAATCCTCAAACTTATAAAGGTGGGGCGTTAGTTTGTAACCTATTCCGGCATGTTCCAGATCGCATAGAATCTTCTCAAACGCTCGTCCCGAGTTTGCACTCTGCAGTCCAGACACATTCTCGGCAACAAACCAAAGCGGTTGATGGTACTCTAGAACCTTTACTCCATATTTGTACAGAGGCCCATATTCTCCCCGTAATCCCTTTTGCTCGCCAACTACACTGTAATCGTTACACGGGAAGCCAAACGCAAAACCATCAATAGAGGGAAGACTTTCAATCTCAAGCTCTTGTACTGGCGCGTTAATGACATGAGAAGCATCGCCGCCGAAAATATTGTGAGCATAAGTAGCACATGCCCACTCATCCACATCATTCGCCCAAACGTGTTTAATTGAGTAAACCTCATGTTTATCGGTACTAACACGAGCAGCATTCTTTGCACCCAGGGCAAGTCCCCCGGCACCGCAAAAAAGCTCGCCCATTTTGAATACCATAAACATCAACTCCTCAATTAAACATTCCATGTACATTATACCAAACGTTTGTTCGTTTCGCAATCATGCGGTATCGTTTTGTTAGTATNATGGCTTAGTGGTTCGCCAGTGAGTCCCGTTTCACCTGCAGCGCTTTACGCAGAATCAGGTCTCAGTCCATCCAGGAGGAATAGTCTACTCCCGTTAGGTCGACAGTGTATGTGATACCAACAATGTGTTCGGGAAACTTGTTGTCTTTGAAAGAACCTGGAGTAATCCGCGGAAACCATTCGGTCACTTCATACTCCCGCATTTCCAGGAGCCTGAATCGTCTTTTGCGAGCAGACGTGCCAGGTTCCAGCTGCAGTCCTCTCAAGACCGCATCTATGTAACCCTTGTCCATACCCCGTCTGACAAGACGCTCGACAACATCGTCTATACAGTCGCCCGCCAATGACTCTTCGAAACGGCAAAATACCAAAGACAGAGGTTTGCTGCCCGCTTCCAGTTGAAACTGGTTAGAAATGGTCACTGTTGAGTCATAGCGCTTAAGTGTGGATTTAACCTCATAAGAACGTGTATCCGTCTCAATATCATGACTGGCAAACTCTACTCCGCCCCATCTATAGGAATCCTGGCCGGTAAGGAGAATCTTCTCAAGCACCAGGAGCTCACCCAACACACCATGAGCAGTCTTGGAAGATGCAACATTGCCCAGCAGGCCTGTCCACCTTTCCCACCAGCGCAGTGGGTTTTGGAGCAGTTCCCGGCGTTTTTCACCGCTGGTACCTGGCTCGATGAAGTCTGCACACAGAACAGCAAACTCATTTCGGTATGTCTCATCACGTGATGTGAGCAACAAGCATCGGTGTTCCGCCCCGTCGATAATAATTACTCTGGTGGATAAACGCGCACTATGGAATCGCTCCGACACTGTTTCGTTGTCCAGATACGGTACAGCTACACCATAGCAATCAGAAAAGCGTACGACCCAGGCAATATCAGTGGGGCTCAGACTTTCTACGACACTAGCTTTATGAGTTCTTGTTGTAGCGAATAAAGAGCGAATTTCATCAACTAGTCTGCTCATGGAGGGCGTATCCCCTTTCCATCCGTATAATTTCGACTAGAATTTGATCTGCAATGGCCTTGGCTAAGAGAGGTGGAACCGCATTCCCAATATGCCGAAAAGCATCATTCATGCTCCCAAGAAACAAGAACTCGTCAGGAAACGATTGCAGTCTAGCTGCTTCTCTAACGCTTATACCACGTGGCTCCCACGGGTGAATATGGCTGTAAGTATCTATACCCAAATGTGCCGTCAATGTGTGTGAAGGCTGGTTCCTTGTAAGTCTCTTCCACTTATTTAGAAACTTGGTTCTGCTGTATGGTGGAACGATTTTCTTCCGAAGCTCCTCAAACTCTGCCGGAGAATTAAGAGGACTAACTCCCTGTGCCCGGGCAGCTTCAGCCAGCAACTTATCTGCAATCACGGATGCATCGCTGTAGTCGTCTCCTTCCTGCATACGTTCAAAAATTCGAAAGTCCCTCTCATTACGGCGAAAACAATGCCCTGTGACGCCAGTCGTTTTTGTCCCATACCACGAGCGCATCAACCTCTGGTATTCACACTTTGCAGATGTCTTGTACGGCAAACGAATAGAGGGTTTTAGAAATCGATAGCGACTCTGCGCTGTAGAGAAGAGAACCGGTAGGTCACTGAGAGCTTCCTCAACTGTAACCCAAGGCACTACATCCTTCGGATATTCAGGGGGAGGAACAAAGTATTTCAGACCATGAAAACGAGAAACCTGCCTGTCAACATATGAAGGAAGATCAAACGTTGGTGCATGCGTAGGCACTGGAAAGCAGAAGTTTCCATCATAGTTATCTCTAAAGGCTACCACAAAGACACGCTCGCGCACCTGGGGTACACCGTAGTCGGCTGCATTTAAGATTGTCCACTTTGCTCGATACCCAATGGTATTAAGGCATTCTGCTATATGCTCCGGGACATTCAGGCCTCCATAATCAATCGATTCAGGAACATTCTCCATAACCACGACATCAGCGTCCAATTGCTCGGCAAATCTTATGAAATCCTCGAAAAGGTAACCCCTATGATCGTTAGTATGTTCGCGTTCACGGCCCAGCGAACGGAGTTTGGCTCGACCAACCAACGAATATGCCTGACACGGCGGCCCGCCTACCACCACGATGGGTCCCGTTCTCTCTATGTTTGAGAAAACTTCGCCGTCGACATGCCTAATGTCACAACAGAGATGAAACCCTTCGAAGCCAAACCGCCAAGATAAATTGTACGCAGCTGTATCAACAGCTGTTTCATCAACATCAATGCCACCCAATATACTAAACCCTGCCGCCTGAAATCCTAACGAAAGGCCACCGCAACCCGAGAACAGATCTATTACCTGCGGCAACCCGTTGCTCATCATACCCAAAGTATCTGAACAACTCCTTTACGTATGCATCTTCTCCACCAGAACAAAGTGATGGTTCCACTACTCTTAGTCTAGCGGTGTTTAGAACCATGATTTTGCGAAGCAATCTCGGCTCAACACTGTGCATCGACTTCACACGATGATATTCTCTCATGATAGTTCTTGTAAGCTCGATGCGATAGCCGTGGGGGCCAGGCCGCTCAACCACCTGAACTATATCATCGGTCGTATTGCCTTCGAGAATACGGAGCGTCTCTTCAACCGTCCCCTGCCATGACAAGTGAATGTACCACCAAAGCGCTCTCAGCCACACTCTCCGAGGTTCGCTATAGAAACGGCTGGGAGTTAAGCCCCACCGAAGATAGACTATGTCCGGAAGCACCCTAATCGAAAGATATCTCCATACACCATCGTCAGAAGCCAAGCGTTGCGAAAAACTATACTTCTTCGATAGGTTTTCATAGAGCAGCATCGCAAATCGGAGGTCAAAACCATAACCCCAAGTGCTGCCGGGTTCCGGTATTATTCTGAGTTGTCTGCGGACGGCATCAAAATCGCTCAAGATATCCTTCCTAAGTCGCAGGTATTCCCCATCACAATCATGCGCAGGTCTGTCAGTCCATTGTTCAAAAGCCAAGGCGGCCTCTTTCTTCGTTAGCTTCTTCCAGTTCAACACGCTCTATCACATCCCCTTGTCTATATACTCCCTGATCGACAAGGCCAGCCGTTCTGGCGAGTCCGTCTTCCAATCGAGGGTGGTAATAAAATAGTGCAGAGCCTGTCCAACGCTACCTTCTTCACCCTTGCCTGCAACTATATCGTTCCAGAATTCACTGTTCTGAGCGTATTGAACAATCACTTGAAGTGCACTGGCAGTAACTTCTTTGAGAAGGAAGGACTCCCGGAGATCACCCTGAATAAGGGACTTGTATCCAGGGTGAGCAGAATTTAGATATATCACTACCGTATCAGTATCAAACGGCTCTGTTAATGGATCATCCCAGTTGCACTCGACCCGCCAGAGCGGCAGACTTGGTTCGTTAACCTCTAGGATCGGAAACACCGAACCCTTCCCGTCAATGAGAATCTTGACAGTGTCCAATTCACCTAGTATGGTTCCAGAGTTGTGAGCCAAATGACTCTCTTGCCTTGTGTGCCCTTTATATTCGTGGAGGTAGAGAACAGTCTTAAGAATGAAATCTCCACGGAAAACACCTGGCGAGAAGCTGTGTTCAAATGTCCTAACTGCTGGTAACCTTTCGTTCGTGATCGGACTGTCAAACGCAACTGCACCGCGCATGCCAGACGATCTACTCAGCCACATAACCGCAGCACCAACGGATGCCATTGATGGAGCTACACCATTAACGCCAAAAAGGGCATGCGGATGCCTGATTACTATCTCTCTCCTTGCCGTGAATCCAAACTCTTGCGGATTCCAGTTGCCGAGTGGATCAAGCAGCTTAAAGGTCTGTCCATCGGCTGCTGACTCAACATCCAGCTGACGCACTTCACCTTCGAACATATAGTAAAATGTGTACGGTTCAGCCTCAAACCCTAGTCTGCGAAACAGAGGAGCATCAACGACCGGAAANAATGATAATTGAGCGTTCACGATGATTGTTCACCTCTTCGCACCACTTCTAAAGCAGCCTGAATCATTGTATCGCTACTCTGAACTCTTATCACTCCCTGAATTGAGTACCCCGTCGTCTCTGGAACGCTCATGCGTATTCCATATGGAACATGATTTCTGCGGGAAGCCAAGAGACTTATATTCACACCCTGATAGTCTAACGACTGCTGCCGTGCTTCACTGAGTACTAGATCGTTTGCCACAAACGGACGCTGACGCTTTCTGGTTCCAATCTTACTAACCTCAACTTCGACGAGCCGAATCGGAAAGGTTGTCCCTATCTCATCAGGACTCTCCCACTGATCTGCATGGAGTGTTCCCCTCTCCGTCTGTGCTGTTACAACCAGCTCAGCATGAGTTGTATCCTGCCCAAAAGTCACGACGAAAGGAACAGCGACCGTTTCGCCATCGTAAACTGGACTATCTAGATCCAGTGTGGTTCTTCGCGTTCTCCGACGCATCTGCGGATCCTTTTTCTTCAATTCCCGATCTACTGTTGGCCCACTACCAAATCCCTCTGGAGGAAGAAGTATATCTGCCAAAGCGCGACTCAGTCCACCCAAGTGTCTGACTTCTCTCTTATCAGGCTGATCGCGATACGCCTCTGCAACTTTGCGCGCTACTTGGCTGCGGATTTTCTCTACAATTCCGGGCCGTTTTGCGTCAATAGCGAAATCTGTCCATGATGCATGGTCTGCTTGCTCACTAGAACGAAGATACTCTTCCAAAGACATCCCTCGAAACTCATCCCGTAGAACGTTATCCTTGTTAGGTACAAAAATACCTATGAGAAACTCGTCCGAAGATGTATGGGGAATTCTTCTAACCCATGGGCCTACCGTTTCATATGCAACAACCATAGCGGGTCTGCGCGTGTAAGCAATAATTGGTGGATTACTGCTTGAGTCATCGTGAAGCTTACCAATATGCACAAGAGGGCTAGCATTGTTATTTGGATAGTTCATCCTCAATTGCTTTCGAGACATAACAGCGAATGCAACTTGACCAGCTGACCTGTTCTCTTTGAAAACCTTGTTCAAGGAAACTTGTTGGACACAATAGCTAACATCTTCTTCTAGCAAGATATCATTGGTCTCGTCGGTCCGGACGGCGTCGGTACGGTTATAAAGCGCCTGGATAGCCTGGAAAACCGGCATCATAGTGTCGCGACGGATGGGTTCTTCGTTTACAAAGGCCCGCAGATAACATCCTTGTGAGTACAAGGGATTAAGAAGTCGCGGTGCATACCATCTTTGGATGGACAACCGCAAGTACTCATCTAAACTCCGAAACCAGGGATGATCCATGTGTTCGTCGAATGAATCATCGCTACTCAGAGCATCTGATATAAGCTTCGTCTCTGATATGAAGGGAATAACTATAGTCGTTCCGGTCTGATCACCAACATAGGGAGAGAGCGAGAAGATGTCCAAGATCTCTCGGATCTCATTCTCGTCGGTGATAGGGACTGTAGACTCAGAATCGTACGGCTGACCCCACCAAGCTATCCCCCGGTCTAGATGCCCCGACCTGCCGAGGAGAGCGTTTTTCGACTTCTCATCCTCTACTAGGCATGCAGCGAGCCGGGAATGGTAGGATGAACCACTTCGGATTCGGCTGTAGTACAGCACCAGTCCTATCCCAACGCGAAAAAACACAGTCTTACCGAGTCCCCATGAACCCCCAGCCCCAGACTTCTGCTGCGGTTTACTTACTTCATAGACTAATTTCAGTAGATTCCCAAAGTCATTATTTCGGACTTCGTTGAAGTGCATGGGCCCAGTTAGGCCCACCGTGCCAACATCGCGAACAGCAATAAACTGCTGTTGTGTACCGCCAAAATACTTGTGCAGATTTGTCGTAATACCTTCGAGATGTTTGGCCAACGCAGCCGTCTCGAAATTACCCGTTATGAAGCAAACATCTACAGCACTACCTGCGGTGTTGTCGCGTGCTGCATCCAAGCTGTTCTGGATTGACTCGCGCACTAAGAGATCAAGGACGGGCAGTTCGTGGTTTTGAATGAGTCGAAGAAGGGAACTCCCCGTCTCAGACATGCGTGCATGCTGAGCCCGTTCGATCTTCACTTTACCATTCCTCCATCAAGTCGAAATCTGTGTCCCGCATGCTCTTGTCTAAGCGTATGGTGAGCTTTCGTGCATACCGAGAGCTTTCCGTGCTGCTTGGAATATGTATCCACAGGCCTATGATGTCAGCTTCAGCGTTCAGATCTTCTCGTTGTCCAGCCTTAGCGATCTGAGTTATCGTCGAATCCTTGTCAATTCTGTAGACTATGAGCTGTGGGGTCTTGTCTAGACCGGCCTTCTTTCGAATATCCTGGTAAACGCTGCGGCTGGTTGACGAACGAAGTTGCTCGAGGTCTTCGTCTGATAGCTTGGTCTTTGGAATATCCGCCAGGAGATCCCTTGGAGCACCCAACACACCGATGTTTATTACATCCTTTTTCGCGCTGGGAGTCACCTTCCGTGTACGACTCACCTTACCGATCGCATGGTGATTCAACTTCCAAGTCTTTTCCAAGCTTCTTGAAGTGCAGTCTACAGGACCTACTCCAGCCGCAATCACATTCCATGCGTTTAGACCCCTAGATTCAGTAACAGATTCTACCCATTTTGAGAAAGCTTCGATTTCATTAAAGACTCTATTGTGTTTTCCGAAAGAAAACCGTTCGAGCAACTCTGAAGCGATTGCCGCAAACGATACACTTCTCCAAACAAGCGCACTTCCCCACTCGGACAACTCAGGCTGTCCAAGCGCATTGAGAAAAGCTTCGGTGATCGCGATGTTCTTTTCCAATATCTCGCGGTTATTTGGAAATGAAATGGTCTGAGTATTGGTACCTGTAAAGTCGATATCTACTTCTATAGCGCTCTGCATCTTGTTCGCGGCAGTGACTCGGAGCCAAGAAGGCTTTGGAGTGTTCTTGACTCGAGGACCGTACTCGCTGGGATCCACACCGGCCCTCATGAAATCAAATAGATCCTTGCGAAGTTCAACATCAAGTTCGGTCAAGAAGACAAACTTATCAAAAAGTTCCTCTGTGAGCCATATTCTTGGAAGCATCTCGTATCCTCGGCGGTAGCCGAACCAGCGTCCCATCTGCATGAGAGAATCCGCCTGCTTTACATCGCGAGTAAAATAAGTACTTACGAGACCTTCGATAGTAAGTCCGCGCGATAAAGTGCTACCACCGATAACCACAAACGCAGGCGCAAAATCTAGCTCTTTCTGAGGATAAGCAAGACGAACATGCTCTCCATCGTCGGTAATTCCATTGTGTGCACAGTTATCAATGCACAAATGTACATGACGATGGTACTGAAGCTCATCATCATCGCTCAGATATATGTAGGTCATCGCTGAGCCAATCTCTCGGACTAACGGTTCGAGTTGATCAAAAAGCGGGTAACTGCGTAGTTCGTCTATCAGGCGATAGCCTGGATATGCAAGTTCAAACGATTCGATTGTAAAGCGTTGAGTTTCACGCTCCCAAACAGAGCGACATCTCTGTATAAGTTCATCTGATGACTGAGATCGGACCCACATCTGAAGAGCCTCTGCCATATACTTGTGATGTTCTTGCTTGCGACTTGTATGAATCAACATACTGATTGGTTCTGTGTGGCCCCAGTGCCTCCTCACTGCAGCTGAACAAAGGAACCAGCAAAAAGCGTCCTTTAGACTCTCGGGGATACTGTTAGTTTCACCCAGATGAATGTCACCGATTATTGCCTTATCCTCGGGTAATACAAAACGTACAACATCCAATCCGTCTGACTCATTTTCGTCTTTGTAACCGAAAATCTGCTTGGGACCAAAGTATTCGTCGGATGTTGGGAGTGCCCAAATAAAATGCCGTGGGTACAACGACTCATGTGATGACTCATTGAGAAAATTCGCATATGGCGTTGCGGTGTAGCTGATATAATTCATTGCGCGTACATCACCGCAAGGTCTCCCATCCAATGGCAACCCTTCAACCAGCCGAACGATCAAATCGTTTATTCGCTTTCTTTCGTTTTCAGAAATGTCGGCAGTATTGACACTGGCGTTGTCAGCTTCATCGTCAATGAGTAAGATCTTCATTTGCTGCATTTTCTTTGGATCTTGACGCATCCATTCGATCAAGTTGCTCAAGCGGCTGCTGTTTTTCAGACAAACACTAAAGTATCTCAACATCGAGTCCTCTTCAAGGCGAAGATCCTGAGCACGTTCTCCGCGCGGGCTCCTGGGGTTCAAGTGGTTTAGATGTATCCATTTGAGATTGCCGCCTGGATGGTTCAGATCCTCGAGCAGCCTTTCGTGCGTTTGCACACGGAGGTTCTCTATGGTACCAGATAGCACTATGAAAAAGTTCCAACCCCAATCAGCTGCCATAGCCATTAGCGCAGCCATATTCGCCGTCTTACCGGACTGAACTTGACCTATAACGAGACCTTTGATAGGACCTGTTTGCCGAGTATCGATACTCAAACGTCGGAGGATCCCGATTGTTGCTTTTTCTATGTTGTTCACAGAGTCAAGCGAGAAACGTCGAACAGTGAGCAGATGCTTTCTATATAACTGCCATGAACTCCGTGCATGCGTCGGAACCGTCACTCCGTTGTCTAGCGAAGAATCAAACAACCATGCGTCATAGTGCTGCTCCTGAAGCTGTTTCTGTTTTTGCTCCCCTTCCATCTCCGATTGGACTAGAGCGTTCCATAGTTCAACGTCCATTTCCAACGGCCAAAAATGCTCTTCAATGGCGCGCTTAAGGAAGCTCGCTAAACCCTCTTCACTANCTTGATTGGCATACCTGATATCAGACCAATCCATTCCGCGATCGCGAAATCTTCGGATTAAGGCTCGAACTTCATCATATTTAGGTAGGGATAAGTCGGACCTGTTCACAACACTCATAAGAACCGCCCCTTAATATCAATCTTCCTGACGCTTACCCAAAAAGAGACATTCTTCATCCCAAACTCACGCTATTGATTTGCATTTCTAGCATAATTTGCCACATTCCTTCTTGAGATTGGTCACTTAAGGAGCAAAGGAAGCTAAGGCCTAACAGAGCTGGTCCTAATGAGTTCTTTAGATCTATTCGTCTTTCTTTGCTACTAGCACAGTACTACGCTCATTACGTTCCATAGCAATCTCCTCCGACAACCGGTAGATAACGAACTTCTCATGAGGGTCTTGGGCACCAGGCACCCGTACCTTGTTGATTTTCTGTTTTCAGTCACGATAATTGTCCGTAAGCGTCAAACCAGCCGTACCTTCTAGCTCCTCTCCACTGATGAGATAATGAAGTCATCAGAGGGAAGGAGCTGATTCGTGTGACTAAGGAAG
>JGI24711J26586_10002340_pt1 | contig 13569 bp, 10 predicted proteins | sample BioPla3DNA1_FD_26586 | JGI IMG/M metagenome (IMG submission 26586)
GCTTGGATCTGCTGGCTTTTGCAGCAAAGCAAGAACAAACTGCTATCGATGAATGAGACTAGTTATTTGCAGATGGCAGAAGGCAGGGAATGATATGCAGAAGCGGCAGGCGATGCGGATCATAGTAAATGGAATTGTTCAAGGGGTAGGCTTTCGCCCCTTTATATACCGTTTGGCCGCTCAGCAAAACATTACCGGGTGGGTACAGAACTCCTCTACCGGGGTTTNGATCGAAGCAGAAGGGGAACCTGAGTCTATAGAATACTTTATTGGCCTAATAAAACGACAACCGCCACCCCTGGCAGTAGTACGTCAGGTCTATACCGAAAGCATTGAATATGTGGGTTATCACAATTTCTCTATCCGCAGGAGTTCTAGAGAAGAACGGCAGTTGGTAATGATATCTCCAGATATAGCCATTTGCAAAGATTGTCAGGCTGAACTATTGGATAAAGGTGATCGCCGTTATAGATATCCATTTATAAACTGTACCAATTGTGGGCCCCGTTACACGATTATCCGCGATGTACCCTATGATCGCCATCTGACTTCTATGGACTCTTTTACCATGTGTCCTTCCTGTCAGACTGAGTATGATGATCCTGCCAACCGGCGGTTTCATGCCCAGCCTAACGCTTGTCCGGTTTGCGGTCCACAGATGCAGTTATTCAACTCGGCGGGGCAGATGGTGAACCACGATATTCACAGGTTGCTTTTAGAAGGGAAAATATTAGCTGTAAAAGGTCTGGGGGCATTTCATCTGGTTGCAGATGCTACCAACGCACAAGCTGTGGCTGAGATAAGGCGGAGAAAAAAACGGGATGCCAAACCTTTCGCAGTAATGGTAAGGGATGTAGACACTGCTCGCCAGTATTGCTTTATTAATGAGCAGGAAGAAGCTTGGCTACATTCGCCAGCTGCTCCCATAGTAGTATTACGCAGTCGATTTAATNATCAACTGGACAGCCACCTGGTTCATCCTGGNTTGAACACNCTGGGAGTAATGCTGCCTTATACTCCTTTGCATAAACTGCTGTTTTCTGATGAACTGAAAATATTGGTAATGACCAGTGCCAACATCAGCGGTGAACCCCTTATAACTGATAACCATAAAGCTTTGGAGCNGTTGAAGGATATCGCTGATTATTTCTATATACACCACCGAACCATTGTGAATCCCTGCGATGATTCGGTCTTGAGTGTTTCCCGGTCAGGTGCCCCTCATCACATCCGCCGTGCCCGGGGGTTTGTGCCCCGGGGCATTACCATTCCCAGTATTGCAGAACCTGTGTTAGCAGTAGGAGGNGACTTAAAAAACACCTTTTGCATTACTCGATGTGGAGAGGCTTATCTAAGTCAGCCCTGGGGGGATATGATCCATTACGACAATTATAAAAACTTCTTGATCGGCTTGCAGCGTTTCAAGGGAATCCTGGATGTTGAACCAGTACAGATAGGGCTGGATATGCACCCTGATTATCAGGTGAGCAGATGGGCCAGACAGCAAAAAGGCTGCACCCTGGTAGAAATACAGCATCATCACGCCCATATGGCAGCGGCTATGGCCGAAAACTGTTTGCAGCANGAGGTATTGGGATTGATCTGTGATGGAGCTGGCTGGGGCAGTGATGGGGCCATCTGGGGCGGGGAGGTGCTACGTGGTGATTACCATCAGTATCAGCGCTTGGGGCATTTCGAATATCTGCCTCTTCCCGGAGGTGACCAAACCAGTCGTAAGCCCGTGCGTATGGCTCTGGTATACTTGTACTCCGCTATGGGGGAAAAGGGATTGGAACTGGCTCGGAAACACCTGCCGGATCTTTCTCTTGATGAGCAAGAGATATTAATTCAACAGATCAGTCGTAGCCGCAATCTCCTGTTTACTTCTTCATGTGGGCGCTTGTTCGATGCGGTGAGTGCTGCTTTGGGGATCTGTTCCTGGAACAACTATGAAGCCCAGGCTGCTATGCAGTTGGAAGCATTGTGCCAATCGCATGGAGATCAGATTTATCCCCTATGATATCTGTTGTAAAGACGGAGTATACCAGATGGATATCAGCCCAATGTGGCCTGAATTGATGCGGGATAGATACAGCGATGATGTGCCTGTGCCGATAATTTCCGGAAAATTTCATAGAACCCTAACAGCTCTCTTTACGGAAATCCTGATTAAGGTTCGGGAGGATACCCAGTTAAATCAAGTGGTTCTAAGCGGAGGCGTGTTTCATAATCAGATTTTACTGGGAGGGATGTTGACTGCTCTTCAACAGGAAGGATTTGAGGTCTTTTACCATCAGCAGGTGCCCCCCGGCGATGGAGGTATTTCCTTGGGACAGGCCGTGATAGCAAGTGAGGTGAAGGATAATGTGTTTAGGAGTACCAGGACAGATAATAGAGATACAGCCTGATTTGGGCGCTGTAGCAGATATTGATGGGAATCAGGTCACCATCAGCGTAGCTCTGTTGCCGGAGGTTGAAATAGGGGATTATGTGCTTATCCATGCTGGTTTTGCCATGGAAATAATCGATCTTCAACTAGCTATAGAAACAAAACAACTGCTGCAGGAACTTCAGGAGCTAAACAAATGAACAGTAATGTCTTGCAGTTAATGGAGCAAATGAAGAATGAAAAAATAAACTGCAGCCTAATGGAAGTGTGTGGTACTCATACCATGGCCATCGCTAAAAGCGGTATCAGAGGCATACTTCCTGATAACATCCGTCTTCTCACAGGGCCAGGTTGTCCTGTTTGCGTGACTTCGCAAGCTGATATTGATGCAGTCATTGAATTGAGCTGTCATCCCGATGTAATTCTGGTTACTTTTGGAGACATGATGAGAGTCCCTGGCAGTAAAGGCAGTCTGCAGGAAGCACGCAGCCAGGGAGCTGATATAAGAATCGTGTATTCGCCCCTAGAAACCCTGGAAATAGCCAGTGAAAACCCACAGCGTCAGGTGGTATTCTTAGGCATAGGTTTTGAAACGACGGCTCCAACCGTGGCGGCAACCGTGCAGCGCGCCGATCAGCTGAAGCTGAAAAACCTATCGGTTTACTCTGTGCATAAATTGGTTCCACCAGTATTAAGAGCCATTTTTACAGATAAAATGGTGCAAGTGGATGGCTTGATATGTCCTGGCCATGTCTCTGTGGTAACAGGTATTTATCCCTTTGCAGAACTGGCTGTTCAATTTCAAAAACCTATGGTGATCACTGGTTTTGACCCGGAGGATATTCTCCAGGGAATCGCTTTGCTAATAGGACAGCTGAAGAGCGGGGAGGCCAAAGCTGAACTACAGTACCGGCGAGCAGTACGTCCTGAAGGAAATCCAACTGCCAGGCAACTACTGACACAAGTATTTGAACCCGTGGATGCCCTTTGGAGAGGTTTGGGAGCAATCCCTGCTAGCGGATTGAACTTTAATATACATTATAGAGACTATGATGCTCGCAGGCGTTTCCAAATTGAGGTTGGCAATGAAACTGAAATACCAGGCTGCTCATGTGGAGCAGTTTTAAGCGGTAAATTGGAACCTGATCAATGTCCGCTGTTTGGGAACGCCTGTACGCCCATACAACCCGTTGGGCCCTGTATGGTCTCTCAAGAGGGAGCTTGTGCTGCCACTTATCGTTATCAACTGCTCAGGAGGTAAAGGCATGAAGCATTCACATATACTACTGGCCCATGGCAGTGGCGGACGGTTAAGTCAACAATTGATTGAGGAGATGTTTGTCAGTAGTTTCGATAAACATGCTGTTCCACGGGAATTAAATGATGGCGCTGTACTAGCTTTACCTCCGGGTAAAGTGGTTATGAGTACTGATAGTTTTGTGATCTCTCCGCTGTTTTTCCCCGGGGGAGATATTGGGAAGCTGGCGGTCAGTGGTACAGTTAATGATTTAGTAGCCTGTGGAAGCCGACCTTTGTATCTTTCCACGGCTTTTATACTGGAAGAGGGCTTTTCCCTGGACAGCTTGCGCAGAATCGTTCAGTCTATGGCAGATACAGCCCGATTAGCGGGTGTTGAATTGGTTACGGGTGACACTAAAGTTGTGGAAAAAGGTAGTGTTGATCAGATTTTTATAAACACTGCTGGTATAGGAGTGGTTCCGGACGGAGTTGTTTATCAGCCGGGGCGGATCAATGCAGGAGATCGGGTTTTAGTTACCGGCACCATAGGTGATCATGGTTTGACTATTCTGGCAGAGCGTGAGGGATTCAAGTTTAATACGCCGGTAACCAGTGACTGTGCGCCTCTGCATGAAATTGGCCAGAGTCTACAGCCTTTTGGAGAAAAAGTTCACTGTATGCGTGACCCTACCCGAGGGGGTCTGGCAACGGTCTTAAATGAATTGGCTGTACAAGCGGGACTGGGAATACAGGTGGAAGAAGAGAGGATACCAATACTGGATGCTGTCCGCAGTGCTTGCAACATGCTGGGTATGGATCCGCTGTATATGGCCAATGAGGGGAAAATGGTTATTATTTGCGAACCTGGCATAAGTGAAAAAGTTTTATCAACATTACGCAGTATAGATGTCAGTAAAAATGCTACAGATATTGGCGAGGTGATCAGCCAACCGGCTGGCATGGTGTTGATAAAAACTGCCCTAGGTATCGAACGCATTTTGACAGCGTTAGAAGGTGAGCATGTGCCGCGTATATGCTGAGGATCTGAATTTAAGTTGGGGGGATCCAGGGCCACCGGCGGGCTGACCTCAGCATTCCACTATGGGGATATTGTGGAGCCCCCAACTATATTCTGAAAATCAACTATGAGCATTCCAACAGTTCAAAGATTCCAGTAGCAATCTTTAATGTCAAGCAATTCGCATAATTTCCAGTTAATATAAACAAATTGAATCATTTATATAATAAAACATAATAATAAACAGATTATGGACAGGCCTAAAATATAAAGAAATACAGCGAAAAAGGCATAACAATATAGTAATATAGCACCACTATGGCCCGTCAATAGCTTGGCAAATTTGCTTTAGATGGACTGGAAAGGTTATAAATGTAGAAACATCTGGAGTTTGGGATGCATATACAGAAATATTTTCAATACATTATATATAATCTTTAACTTGTACCAGCAACACTAGCCAGGGTGATGTTCGTTTCGTATCCGAGAAGATCGAGTTCTCTATTTTCTATACATATTAAATAATCAGGAGATCGTGACCCTCTGCCATAGGTTTTTTCTGAGGTACCCTTAACAATATCGGGCGTATCCGAGGTTACTGTCACCTGCACCATGAGAGTACCAGCTTTCTGTAAACCGCTCGTTATGATTANTTGGAAAGCTTACCATTGACCTATATATGCGAAATGNTTGATAAAAACACATAGCTCCGAGTCACATTGACCTAAAGCTTCGATAATAGTCAGGGTTGTGTGACCATTAGGGTATATTTGGAAACGGATATGCCTCCCGTGTTTGGAAAGGAGCCTGTCAACCTTTAGGGATAACCCTTGGGAATGGTTGATCTAGGAAAACTCCTGTCGCGACAGGAGTTTTTTTGGGTATACAGCAATTTGGGAAGGAGTGGTGAATTTGCAGAGGGTGAAGTTTACTATTAACGGAAAGGAGGTTGAAGTCCCGGTAGGCAGCACAATTCTTCAGGCTGCAGAAATGGTAGGCATTGATATTCCTCGCCTATGTTACGATCCTGATTTGAGTCCACTGGGAGCCTGTCGTCTATGCGTGGTAGAAGTAAAGGGCAATCGACTGTTGCCGGCCTCATGTGTTACCCCGGTAACAGAAGGCATGGAAGTACAGACTGAATCGCCGGCAGTAATCGAGGCACGCAAAACGATACTGGAACTCCTGATAGCTAATCATCCCTTGGACTGCATGACCTGTGACAAAATGGGGGATTGCAGACTAGCTGATTATTGTTATCGCTACAATGTGAAAGAAAGCCCTTTCACAGGAGATCAGCATGATTACGCCATTGATGATAGCAACCCTTTCATAATTCGGGATCTGAACAAGTGTATCCTTTGCGGTGCTTGTGTACGAGCCTGTGAAGAAATGACGGGCCAGGACAATTTGTCCTATCTCTACCGCGGCTTTGNCCGTAAGGCTACTACTGCAGCAGACGTACCCTATATCGAGTCTGACTGTGTATTTTGCGGTCAGTGTGTGGCGGTTTGCCCAACCGGGGCTTTGATCGAAAAATCCATGTCCGGACAGGCTAGACGGTGGGATATTGACAAAGTTCGTACTACTTGTCCGTTTTGTGGAACAGGATGCAATTTCGATTTAGCAGTAAAGGACGGCAAAGTTATCGGCGTTCTTTCTGCTGAAGATGCTCCGGTCAACGGACGCATGTTGTGCGTAAAGGGACGTTTTGGCTGGGATTTCATATATAATGAGCGTCGCCTTACTACACCGCTGATCAAAAAGAACGGTNAGTTTGTAGAAGCGTCCTGGGATGAAGCTTACGATTTGATCGCTGAAAAACTGAACGGTATCAAAGATCAGTATGGTCCTGATTCATTTGCCGCTTTAAGTTCAGCACGTTGTACCAATGAGGAAAACTATTTGGTGCAGAAGTTTACCAGAGCACATATGGGAACTAATAATGTAGACCATTGCGCTCGTACCTGACACGCGCCGACTGTGGCCGGTCTGGCCACTACATTCGGAAGCGGTGCTATGACCAATCCGATTTCTGAGATTACAGATGAGACCGAACTCATGCTGTTAATAGGAACTAATGCCACGGAAGCCCATCCAATTATCGGGTATAAAATGCGGCAAGCTGCCCGCCGGGGAGCCAAGATGATCGTCTGTGATCCCCGTCGCATTGATCTGGTAGACGAAGCAGATTATTGGCTGCAACTCAAACCCGGTACCGATATACCGCTCCTCAATGGTTTAATGCATATCATTATCAAAGAAGGCTTAGAAGATAAAAACTTCGTTGCTGAACGCACCGAGAATTATGAAGCCCTCAAAGAAACGGTGCAAAACTACCCACCGGAATACGTATCAGAATTGACCGGGATATCGGTGGAAGACCTTTATGCGGTCGCTCGCCTCTATGCTAACACCGACAAAGCTATGATTTTCTATACCCTGGGTATCACTGAGCATATCTGCGGAACCCGCAATGTAATGAGCATTGCCAATCTAGCCATGCTGACCGGACATCTGGGCCGGCCTGGTACAGGAGTATGCCCCATGCGCGGTCAGAACAATGTGCAGGGTGCCTGTGATATGGGGGCTCTGCCCAATGTGTATCCCGGTTATCAAGCAGTTACCAACGATGAAATCCGTCAGAAGTTTGAGCAGAGTTGGGGAGTATCCCTACCTGCCAAAGTGGGCCTGAAGATCCCTGAGATGTTCGAAGCTGCCCATGAAGGCAAGGTCAAAGCTATGTATATTCTGGGTGAAAACCCNGTGTTGACTGANCCCAACAGCAATCATATCCGCGCTGCTTTAGAAAAACTTGATTTTCTAGTGGTTCAGGAATTATTCCTTTCTGAAACTGCCGAATATGCCGATGTGATTTTGCCGGCAGCCAGTTTTGCCGAATGTAATGGAACCTTTACCAATACAGAACGGCGTGTACAAAGGGTGCGTCAAGCCATCGAACCAATTCCCGGTCAAGCCAACTGGCAGACCATTTGCCAGATGTCAACCAAACTAGGTTATCCTATGGAGTATGAACATCCCAGCGACATTTGGAATGAAATGGCCTCTTTAACTCCATCCATGGCTGGAATCAATTATCAGCGGCTGGAGAACAGCTCTTTACAGTGGCCTTGCCCCACAGAAGACCATCCGGGAACTCCTTATCTGCATAAGGGCAAGTTTACCCGCGGACTGGGACTATTCCAGCCGTCAGACCATATTCCAGCTGGAGAAATGCCGGATAAAGAATACCCGTTCCTGCTATCAACGGGACGAATTCTCTTCCATTACAATGTTACTACTCCTTATTCAGAAGGTATTGCTAGTGTCTGGGACAAAGAAATGGCTGAGATCCATCCTGAGGATGCTGAAAAGTTGGGACTGGTTACCGGTCAGCAGGTTAAGATCCAATCCCGTCGCGGGGAAGTGATCTCTGCTGTTAAAGTAACGGATCGGGTACAACCCGGAATGGTATGGATGTCTTTCCATTATGCTGCTACTCCTACCAACGCTTTGACCAGCGATGCTTTGTTACTTCAGTTTGAATGGGGTATGGCTGGCCTTCTCTATTTCGGAACTATTGACCGCGGCCATGGCCTTGGTTTTTCTGATCGGCCTGTGGCGTGATCTGCAGGATCGCAACAAATTTACGGTGGTAATGCTGTTTAGGGGTGGCTATCTCTGGGATCGCCTCCGAGCGTGGCTATGTTGAATTGAACGAACGCGACCAACCGAGAACCTTCCCCTGTTACACTTTGTCGCAGCTTGCATTTTGCAGTGGTAAAAAATCGATTTTGCTATTATCCAAAATCCTCAATTTTCAAAACTACATAAATAGAGTATAATGTTTCCAAAGTACTCTTGAAGGTACAATACGAACAGGAGTCGATACGCAGCCAGACCAATCTAAAATCACTTGCGCATGGCTCTAGTCTACTTATTTCACGGGGGAAAAGGGGAGAGGATGGCTCGCTAAATTTGCCAACTCTGTCACTTCAGCTACACGAAATATTAATTCAAAAAGGAACCACCGCCGTCTTTTTATCGACTTGATTATGCGGGCGGTTGTTTGATGCCCTGAGTACTGCTTTGGGGTTCTGATCTTTAGTAAGGATTAGTAGGTTCTGCGTAAAAGCTGAGCATTACTTCGCATAAAACTGCTCCGAGTCATATCGACCTAAAACTAGATGTCAAGGTTATATGGCCGTTAGGGTATATCTGGAAACGGGTGTGCCTCCCGTGCTTTGGAAAGGAGCTCCATTACATAAGAGGTTGTTTTCTTATGTGTATGTGGCGATCTAAAAAACTCTGCTGGGACAGGAGTTTTGTTAGATATATTGCACAATATGGGAAGGAGTGGTGAATTTGCAGAGGGTGAAGTTCACTATGAATGGAAAGGAGGTTGAAGTCCCGGTAGGCAGCACTATTCTAGAGGCTGCAGAAATGGTAGGCATTGATATTCCTCGCCTATGTTATGATCCTGAGTTAAGCTCACTGGGGGCCTGCCGCTTATGTGTGGTAGAGGTCAAGGGCAACCGTTTACTACCGGCCTCTTGCGTTACCCCGGTAACGGAAGGTATGGAAGTACAGACGGAATCTCCGGCTGTTGTAGAGGCACGGCGAACTATACTGGAACTCCTGGTAGCCAATCATCCCCTGGACTGCATGACCTGTGACAAAATGGGGGATTGCAGACTGGCTGCTTATTGTTATCGCTACAATGTGAAAGAAAGCCCTTTCACAGGAGAACAGCATGATTACGCAATTGATGACAGCAACCCTTTTATTCTTCGGGATCTGAACAAATGTATTCTTTGCGGTGCTTGTGTACGAGCCTGTGAAGAAATGACTGGTCAGGATAATTTGTCCTATCTCTACCGCGGCTTTGACCGTAAGGCCACTACTGCAGGAGATGTAGACTATATTGACTCTGACTGTGTATTCTGTGGGCAATGTGTAGCCGTTTGTCCAACTGGAGCTTTGACGGAAAAAACCATGGCTGGACAGGCTAGACGCTGGGAAATCGACAAAGTACGGACAACTTGCCCGTTCTGCGGAACCGGATGTAATTATGATTTAGCCGTAAAGGATGGCAAAGTCATTGGAGTTCTTTCGGCTGAGGATGCCCCTGTCAATGGCCGTATGCTTTGCGTAAAAGGACGTTTTGGGTGGGATTACATTTATAATGAACGCCGTCTAACTACACCGTTGATCAAAAAGAACGGTCAGTTTGTGGAAGCGTCTTGGGATGAGGCTTACGATCTGATTGCTGAAAAACTGAATGGCATNAAAGAGAAATATGGCTCTGAATCATTTGCCGCTCTGAGCTCGGCCCGCTGTTCCAATGAAGAAAACTATTTGATGCAGAAGTTTACCCGAGCCCATATGGGGACTAATAATGTAGACCATTGTGCCCGTACGTGACACGCGCCAACTGTGGCCGGTCTGGCCACTACATTCGGAAGCGGCGCTATGACCAATCCGATCAATGAGATAACTGATGAGACTGAACTCATGTTCTTAATAGGAACTAACGCTACGGAAGCCCATCCAATTATTGGATACAAAATGCGCCAAGCTGCCCGTCGCGGTGCCAAAATGATTGTCTGTGATCCTCGTCGCATCGATTTGGTAGCAGAAGCAGATCATTGGCTGCAACTCAAACCCGGTACCGACATACCCCTTCTCAACGGCTTAATGCATATCATTATCAAAGAAGGCTTAGAAGACAAAAACTTCATTGCTGAACGCACCGAGAATTATGAAGCTCTCAAGGAAACGGTGCAGGCATACACTCCGGAATATGTCTCGGAATTGACCGGGATACCAGTGGAAGACCTTTATGCGGTCGCTCGCCTCTATGCTACTACTGACAAAGCTATGATTTTCTATACCCTGGGTATAACTGAGCATATCTGCGGGACACGAAATGTAATGAGCATCGCCAATCTGGCCATGCTGACCGGGCATTTAGGACGGCCTGGTACAGGTGTCTGCCCCATGCGCGGTCAAAACAACGTGCAGGGTGCTTGCGATATGGGTGCCCTACCCAATGTATATTCTGGCTATCAAGCAGTTACCAACGACGAGATTCGTCAAAAATTTGAACAAGCTTGGGGAGCATCGCTGCCTGGTAATGTTGGCTTAAAGATTCCCGAAATGTTCGAAGCTGCTAATGAAGGTAAGGTCAAAGCCATGTATATTCTGGGCGAAAACCCGGTATTGACTGATCCTAACAGCAACCATATTCGGGCTGGCCTGGAAAACCTGGAATTCTTGGTAGTTCAGGAGATATTCCTCACGGAAACGGCCGAATATGCAGATGTGATTTTGCCTGCTTCCAGTTTTGCTGAGACTGATGGAACCTTCACCAATACGGAACGGCGGGTACAAAGGGTACGTAAGGCTATAGAACCGATTCCTGGTAAAGCTGGCTGGCAGATCCTTTGTGAGATGGCCACCCGGGCAGGTTATCCCATGGCTTATGAGCATCCCAGTGATATCTGGAATGAGATGGCTTCCTTAACTCCATCTATGAAGGGTATCAATTATCAGCGTCTGGAAAACAGCTCTATCCAATGGCCTTGCCCCACTGAAGATCATCCAGGAACCCCCTACCTGCACAAGGGTAAGTTTACCCGCGGATTGGGGTTATTTCAGCCATCAGACCATATTCCTCCTGGAGAAATGCCGGATGAAGAATATCCATTCCTTCTGTCCACCGGACGTATTCTCTTCCATTATAATGTCACTACTCCTTATTCACCTGGCATCGCCAGTGTATGGGATAAGGAAATGGCTGAGATCCATCCCGAGGATGCCAAGAGGATGGGAATTGTTACTGGTGAGCGGGTTAAGGTTACATCACGGCGCGGCGAAGTTACATCCGCTGTTAAAGTAACCGATCGAGTTCAGCCAGGAATGATATGGATGTCATTCCATCATACTGCTACTCCCACCAACGCTTTGACCAGTCATCATCTAGATCCTATTACTGGAACCGGTGAATACAAGGTTTGTGCTGTTAAAATCGAAAAAGTCCAGGAGGTGAATCAATAATGGCAGATTATAAAGAGATCATAAATGCCTATAAAGATCTACCTGGTGGACTGATCGAATCCTATCATGCTCTGCAGAGAGAATACAATTACATTCCCGAGGATGCCATTGCCGAGGCGGCTAAGATTTTCGGCGTTTCGGAGGCCAGAGCTTATGGAGTAGCCACTTTCTATTCCTATTTTAAGATTGGTGAGAGAGGACGCTATGTGATCCGTATTTGTGAAAGTGCTCCCTGCCACGTTGCCGGTGCAGCAGAAGTGGTCGATGCTCTGGAGCAACAGTTGGGAATAAAGATGGGAGAAACGACTAGTGATGGCAAGTTTACCTTGGAGTTTTGCGAATGTGTGGGACAGTGCCAAGCAACACCCGTCATCACTGTTAATAGTAAACCCTATCTAGATGTATCGCCAGAAAAGATACCCGGCATTCTGTCCGAGTGTCAGTAGAGCAGAAAGGAGGGAAATGTCTGTGACTGAGGAAATGCGCATTGTATTGCGCAATTACGGTAAAATAGACCCGCTAAACATTGAAGATTACTTAAACGTGGGCGGATATAAAGGTCTGGAAAAGGCGCGTACCATGAGCCAGATCGATTTGATCAATGAAGTAAAGAAATCCGGTTTACGGGGAAGAGGAGGAGCCGGTTTTAATGCTGGAGCCAAGTGGTCTTTTTCTTATAATACCGGAGCAGATGTGAAATATGTCGTCTGCAACGCTGACGAAGGCGAACCAGGAACNTATAAAGACCGGATCATTATGGAAAATGATCCCCAAAGCCTCTTAGAAGGCATGGCTATTTGCGGTTATGCTATCGGGGCACAAAAGGGCTATATCTACTGCCGGGGTGAATATCCCTATGTAGTGGACATTTTAAACCAAGCTATAGATCAGGCCAAAGCCAAAGGTGTACTGGGCGACTTTGACATTGAAGTAAGAATGGGCGCCGGGGCTTATGTATGCGGTGAAGAAACCGCCCTGATCGAATCCATTGAAGGACATCGCGGTGAACCGCGCTTCAAACCCCCTTTCCCGCCAGTGGCAGGTTTGTGGGGCAAGCCCACCATTGTCAACAATGTAGAAACATTTGCTAACATTCCGGTTATCCTGGAAAAGGGAGCAGATTGGTACAGTTCCATTGGGGCCAAATCATATCCAGGCACCAAAGTGCTCACTTTGACTGGTGATGTGAATAATCGCATCTTTATCGAAGTTCCCACCGACACCACCATCCGTCAGGTAATTTATGAATTTGGCGGCGGTATACCGGGCAATAAAAAGTTCAAAGCAGTTCAAATTGGTGGAACATCCGGGGGATTCATTCCTGAANGNTTACTGGATACCAGTATCGACTTTGATTCCATGAGCGGCATCGGTGCTGCGCTGGGATCGGGTGCAGTTTTTGTGATGGATGAAACCCGAGATATAGTTGACGTAGTTCAACGTATTACCAAATTCTTTGAGCATGAATCCTGTGGTAAATGTACACCATGCCGCGAAGGAACCAAGCGGATGCATGAGATGATTTGCCGCCTGAATTCCGGTCAGGGTTCAGCCCAAGATTTGTCTAACTTGGAGAGACTGGGTAAAGTCATGTGTGTAGCCTGCTTATGTGGATTAGGGCAAGCTGCCCCAGCACCAGTTTTAACAACCTTAGAACATTTCGCGGACGATTATTCTGCTCATTTGAATTAGACTAAACGGATAAGAAAGGATGGGAATAGATGAACTTTATGACTCCTGCTGAAGTAGCAGTAGCAGTATGTAATGCTGGTAAAGCTAAAGCGGAAATGCCTTTATTGAAACTGATAGCCATGGGTATACTGGCTGGTGTTTACATTGGCTTTGGAGCCAACTTGGCTACCAA
>JGI24711J26586_10002347_pt1 | contig 13551 bp, 12 predicted proteins | sample BioPla3DNA1_FD_26586 | JGI IMG/M metagenome (IMG submission 26586)
TAACAGTTTATACTTAATAGTAAAATAAAAACAATAAATTACCTTAAAAATCCAAATGTTATTTGGGTTTATTAAGTATACTCAAAAAAAGACCTAATGGTATAAAATATCATAATAAATGCAATTTTATTCATAAAGAAAACAAAAATGGCAAGTAGAAACTTTTTTAAAATTTACTTGCCGAATTCAAGATTATATAAGGAGTTTTACATATGAAGAAAAAGCTTGATTTTAGATCCACATTATTAATAGGTTCATTATTATTTGGATTATTCTTTGGTGCTGGCAATTTAATATTTCCAGTTAAAATGGGACAGATGGCTGGTAGTAATACCTTACCTGCCACAATTGGATTTTTAATTACAGGAGTAGGGCTTCCTTTGATAGGTGTTATTGGAGCTACATTTTCACAAAGCGAAAGTTTATTTGATTTGGCAAAGCCTGTTAGTAGAATATATGCTATTTTATTTACTTGCATGCTATATTTAACAATTGGACCTTTATTCGCCATTCCGCGTACAGCTTCTGTTGCTTTTGAAGTTGGTTTGAATCCTTTTATTGATAAAGAGTACCTTCAAATTGGATTGCTTATATTTTCGTTAATCTTCTTTGCTTTTACACTATATTTTTCACTTAGACCTGGAAGAATTTTAGATTGGGTTGGTAAATATTTTACTCCGATTTTTCTTGTACTTTTATCTATATTAATTATTGCAACTTTTGTAAGTCCAATGGGAGAGGTAGCTCAATATGCACCACAGGGCAATTATATTGATAAACCATTATTTACTGGAATACTAGACGGATATAATACTATGGATGCTTTAGCTTCACTGGCTTTTGCAATTGTTATTGTTTCAAATATTGAAAAGTTAGGGGTAAAAGATACAAAAGCAAAAGCTATTGAAACTTGTAAATCTAGTTTAGTGTGCATTATTGGAATGAGTGTTATTTATGCATCCTTAGCTTATATGGGAGCAACGAGCTTAGGCAGCGTTAGCAGTGCTGATAATGGAGGAAAAATTATGTCCATGGTTAGTGACCATTATTTTGGTTTTATAGGTAAGTTGTTGTTAGCTGCCATAGTAACCATTGCCTGTTTGAAAACAGCCATAGGGCTAATTACTTCATGTGCTCAAATGTTTAGTCAGTTGTTTCAAAAATCTATGTCATACAATAAATATGCTATTATATTTACTGTTTTTTCTTTTATAATTGCTAATTTTGGATTAAATAAAATTATACAGCTTTCTTTACCAGTCCTTATGTTTCTTTATCCACTAGCAATTGTTTTAATCATATTATCATTATTAACACCAATCATTAATAAGCAAAGACAGGTATATAGATGGACAATTATACTAACAATTATTGCAGCAGCCTTTGATTTTTGTAATGCATTGCCTACAAATTTGAAGGAAGTAATCACATGAATAAGGTTTGATTTTTAGCTCATTGATGTATTCTTACTAATCATAAGATTAGGAGGATATGTCATGAGCTTTTTTATCTAATTTAAGGGTAGAAATTAGTATATTTCTGAAAGTGTAAAAAAGATTGAGGAGAAGGGTTTTGGTGATAACATAGCTGTGAAAAACGATTATGAATTATCAGAGTTGAGTAAGAGCATAAATTGTTGCTTCAAATTCTTTTTTTGTGTATAATATGTAAAGATAAGTGTATATACACCTGTAAATATATTTTGANTTTTAGAATTAAGTTAAGAAGTTATAAGAAAAGAGGGAAAAAATTATGAATTCTCAAGAAATGATAAATGAAATTAATATACTTAAAAGAGAAAAAAGAGCAATAATACTTGCCCATAATTATCAAAGACCTGAAGTTCAAGATGTGGCTGACTTTGTTGGTGATTCCTTAGAACTTAGTAGGAAGGCTGCTAACACTGATGCAGATCTTATAGTTTTTTGTGGTGTCCACTTTATGGCTGAAAGTGCAAAAATCTTTTCACCGGATAAAAAGGTTCTTTTACCAGTGTATGATGCGGGATGTCCTATGGCGGATATGATAGATGTAGAGCAGCTTAGATCATTAAAAAAGGATCATCCAAATGTTCCAGTAGTATGTTATGTTAATTCTTCCGCAGAGGTTAAAGCGGAAAGTGATATATGTTGTACTTCTGCAAATGCATTAAAAGTAGTTCAATCCATTGATAGTGATAAAGTATTATTTGTACCAGATCAAAATTTAGGTAGTTACGTAGCAAAACAGATACCAGAAAAGGAGATAATATGCTGGGAAGGTTTTTGCATAANCCATAAAAGAGTAAGAGCTAATGAATTAGATATGGTTAGAGAACGTAGAGGTAAAGTAAAAATATTAGTTCATCCGGAGTGTTGTCCAGAAGTAGTTGAAAAGGCAGATTTTGTAGGAAGCACTTCCCAGATAATTAAATATGTAAATAACTCAGAGGAAAAGGAATTTGTAATAGGAACAGAGGTGGGAGTACTTCATTCTTTAAAAAATCAAAATCCTGATAAAGAGTTTTATTTGCTTTCTCCAGCTCTTACCTGTGTCAATATGAAAAAAACTAAATTGGAGGATGTGTATAGAGCATTAAAGGATGAAATGTATGAAATAAAAGTGGAAAAAGAAATTATTTCAGCAGCTAAAAACTCTATTGAAAGGATGTTAAGAATATCATAGGGAGCAAATATAAAAATGAAAAGAAGATATGTTACGAATTTTAGCTTAGATAATATAAGGAAGGAATATTGTGATGTATTAATCATAGGTACAGGAGTAGCTGGTCTGTACACAGCTATAAATATAGATTCCAAGCATGGTGTAATAGTTTTATCAAAGGATAAAATTGATGAAAATAATAGTAATCTAGCTCAGGGAGGTATAGCTGCTTGTTTAAATTCTGATGATAGTATTTTTCTTCATTTTCAAGATACTATTAAGGCGGGAAATAACTATAATGATGAAAAAGCTGTAAAAATATTAGTAGAAGAAGGACCGAAAAATGTAAAAAAACTTTTAGATATAGGCGTTAATTTTGATAAAGATGAAAAAGGAAAGATAAAATCAACTAAAGAAGGAGGACATACCAAAAGAAGAATTTTGCATTTTAAGGATAAGACTGGAAAAGAAGTAATGAGAGTTTTGCAAGAAGAGGTACTAAAGAGAAAAAATATAAATATTAAAGAAAACCAATATGCAATAGATTTATTAACTTTAGATAATAAATGCTTAGGTGTTTTGGCTAAGAATGAAAAGGGAATATATGCTATATTATCAAAGGTAATTGTTTTAGCTACCGGAGGAATTGGACAAGTATATAATTATACAACTAATTCCCTTGTTGCCACCGGTGACGGCATTGCCATGGCCTATAGGGCAGGGGCAGAAATAGTAGATATGGAGTTTGTACAATTCCATCCTACCGTTTTATACAGCGAAAAAGACAGCAAGAGATTTTTAATTTCAGAGGCTGTAAGGGGAGAGGGAGCTGTACTTAGAAACAATAAAAAAGAAGCCTTTATGGGTAGATATGATAAAATGAAGGACTTGGCTCCTAGAGATATAGTTTCTAAAAGTATTTATAATGAAATGATAAAGGAAAATGCTCTTTATATTTATCTGGATATAACTCATAAAAATGAAGATTTTATTAAAAAGAGATTTCCTAATATATATAAGGTTTGCTTATCTAAAGGAATAGATATTACTAAAGAATATATTCCTGTATGTCCTGCTCAACATTATATAATGGGTGGAGTAAGAACGGATTATTTTGGAAAAACTAATATTGAGAGATTATATGCCTGTGGAGAGACAGCTTGCACTGGAGTTCATGGGGCTAATAGACTGGCAAGTAATTCTCTTTTAGAAGGATTGGTATTCGGCAGCAGAATAGCTAAAGATATAAATAATAATATAGAAAAAATAGAAATAAAAGAATATTTGATAGCGAATGATGAAATTTATAGTTCTATCCATAAAAATCAAATTGAAAAGATTAAAAGTAAAGTGAAAGAAATAATGGGGAGAAAGGCTTTTATATTAAGAAGTAAGGAAGATTTAAATCAAGCTCTAAGTATGATAGAAGAAATATTAGATCAGTTAATAAATTGTAAAGAAGATAGTAAGGAATTTTATGAGTGTTTCAATATTGTAACGGTGGCATATTTAATTATAAAGGCTGCATTAAACAGAGAAAAAAGTCTAGGTAGTCATATAATAATAGATAGTTCTTGGGGGGGGAATGAAAGTTGTTTAATTGGATATTAGTTGATGAAATAATCAGGAATGGATTAAAAGAAGACATAAATAATATTGATATAACTACTGATATTTTAATTGATGATGAAAGCAAGTCAGTAGGCCGTATGTTAGCTAAAGAAAAGGGAGTTATCGCAGGACTTCACATAGTTAAAAGAGTATTTGAAACTTTGGATAGAGATATAAAGGTTAAATTCAATGTTAAAGATGGAGACAAAGTGGAAAAAGGTACAGTGATTGCCCAAATAGAGGGTAGTACTAAAGCTATACTTAAAGGAGAAAGACTTGCCCTTAATCTTATTCAAAGAATGTCTGGTATAGCTACTGTATCTAGGAAATATAGAGATCTTGTAAAAGATTTTCCTGTAAGAATTGTTGATACTAGAAAGACTACTCCTGGACTAAGAATACTTGAAAAGTATGCTGTTAGGGTTGGTGGTTGCTACAACCATAGATATAATCTATCAGAAGCTGTTATGATTAAAGATAATCATATTGAAGCCATAGGTGGTATAAAAGAAGCAATAATTAAGGCTAAAAATAATCTATCACACACAGTAAAAATCGAAGTTGAAGTTGAAAGTATAGAAGAGTTAAAAGAAGCCATTGAAGCTGGTGCAGATATAGTTATGCTTGATAATATGAGCTTTGAAGATATGAAAAAGGCCGTTGAAATAGGTAAAGGAAAAGTTGTTCTTGAAGCATCAGGGGGGATTACTTTAGATCAACTTGCTGAAGTTGCTAAAACCGGTGTTGATATTATTTCAGTTGGAGCATTAACCCATTCCGCTAAGGCTATGGATATAAGTCTAGTTTTATAAGTTAATTAAGAAGGTAAAGCTTAATATAAAAAATCAAAAATTCTGCCTTGGGTTACATTTTTGATTTGATATCTAAAGCAGCTGAAAGTTGCTTTTTATTATGGTAAAGTATATATTTTTTTAATTTATTGTAAACAAATATAAATTAATTTATCATATAAAAATATTGTTATATAATATTGTATAGTATTTAATAATTTTTTTTATTTCCTGCAATACATTTTTTTGTATAAGGTGTTGTTGTTTTTCCTGTAAATTATATATATTATCTTTTAAATTTAAGCAGATAGAAGCCAGTTACTAATATCTTTTTCATTAACTGTTATTCCAGCAACTTGTGCAGGAGTTAGGTTATTTAATGCATAGTGAGGTCTTAAAAAATTGTAATGAAAAATAAACATGGCTATCAGAGTATTTGCACTTTCAAATGATTTGAAGCCTCGTTTACGCTTATACCAATCTTTGAAAGTATCATTAAAAGCTTCTATTAAGTTGTTGGATATGTCATCTTTAAATGATTGAACTTTAATATGCCTAGAAGTATTAAAGATAGTTTTAGTTGCTAGATTGTATGAGCCAAGTCTATCAGTGACAATAGCTGATGGACATCCAAATTTACTTGCAGAATTAAACAATGCGAAAGCTTGAGAAGCATCTCTTGAAGGAGATAAATTAAAGCCTAGAAGCATTCTGGTTTCTGAATCAATAATTAGCTACACCAAGATGCAATTGTTACATGAGAGACTTTTATATCATAAGTTAACTTGAAGAATTGTGATATTCTTCGAGTAGAAGAACCATTTAGATAGTAAAGATTAAGTGCAGTAATAATTAAAAATAAAGGGAAACGCATTCTTTTAAAATCTATTTTTCCTTTAATTAATTCACAAGATGCAGACTGGATTTTGTTAGGTTTTGCAACATATATAGAATGGTTACATTTTTTAGAGTTGCAAGTAAAATGAGAGTAGTACTCATAATCGTGATGCAAATAAGTTCCACTGCCACAAACAGGACAACGAGGGTACCCTCTCAAGATACGATTTTTCTTTCTAGAACAATCATCCAGAGTAAACTGACGTCTGCATTCCTTACATTGATATTTTTGATTACCTGCCTTATCTATACCAAAGCGATAAAGGTTATGACTATGGCATCTTGGACATGTAATTTTATTCACTAATTTGCACATAATTTCATCTCTCCTTCGGAGGTATTTTTGGTGTTGCTATATTTAAGATACTCTAAGGAGGGATGAAATTCAAATATCATATAACTTAATAGAACTAAAAGCTGTATTGGGAGTTGATATGAAAATATCAGATATGAACAAGCTGTTAAATTTTATTGATAATAAGGGAGCAGATACTGAAACTTTAGCTACTATGAATAATGCAACCTATGAAAGTACATTAAAGGAGGATAATGAATACTATATTTTTTTAATAGATAGACAGGGTAATGTAATCAGTCATCCAAATCCAGATTTTTCGAAAAAAGTAGATAAAGTAACTAATGCATCCGATATATTAGAAGGAAAGCTAAATAATTTAAGAAATGCAGAAGGTCTAGACTTGAATAAAAGAATTTTAAAAGATTATGATGGAAAAGAAAGAGTATTTTTCTGTCATAGCAAATAGCATTTCAAAACCAATTATGACAACTAAGAATTTAGCAAATAATATATCTGATTTAAAATTAAATATGGATATAGATGATAAATACTTAGTAAGAAAAGATGAAGTCGGTGATATAGTAAAAGCTATTAAAGAGACTATATATAAATTAAGAGAGTTTACAGCAAACTTAAATGAGCTATCTACTGTAAATAATAAAATTTATAATACTACCTTAGAGAAGACAAATACACTATTAAAGCTTTCAGAAGAGGTATCATCTATGACAGAAGAGTTGACAACTAGTATGGAAGAGACTAGTTTAGCGGGGGAATCTATAACCAAATCAGTAGATGAATTAAATAGCGCAATATCTATATTTGCTATTAAAGTAGAAGAAGGAGCAAAAACAGCAAATGAGATAGCTAGTAAGGCAGCAGAATTAGATAGGCTATTTATAGAGTCTAAAGATAATACTATAGGAACAATAAAGAAGTTTGCAGATGACATAAGTGTATCAGTAAATAAATTAGTTTTAGCTACAACTAACTTATTGAACTTCTTAAATGAAAATGTTCTGAAGGATTATAGTTTAATGTTAAATGCGGTAGAAAATTATAAGAATGATGGAGCTGTATTAAGTGGAATTTTAAGTGAACTTTCAAAAACGGTAAAGAAATTTACAGAAACTATGAGCAATGTAGCAACGGCCATTAATGGTGTGTCTGCAACAATACAACAGGCAACAGCAGCTACAGCTAATATTGCTGGGCAAAATAACGAAATGGTTAGCTCTATACAAGATATAAATGCAGTTATGCAAATGAATATGGAGGCTTCTAATAAATTAACTAATATGATAGCACAGGTAGAGTTATAATTTAATTTTTAAAGAAATTCGGCATTATTCCCATTGGTAAGTGGTATTTCTTTTCTTTATCTTTTTGATTATAATATTGGTAATAAAAAACAACAATGCTTTTCAACTATAGGATAATATATTTTAAATAACAGTCAATGAGTAAGAAAAAACACCATTAGTATATGATGAGTGATATAATAAAGAAGTTGGACAATAAAAGCATAAGAATATATAAGTTAAACTAGNGGGGATTATTATGACAGAAGCAAAAGTAATGACAATACAAGATATTTCGTGCTATGGACAGTGCTCAATTACAGTTGCACTTCCTATAATATCAGCCTGTGGAATAGAGACAGCTATTCTTCCATCTGCAGTACTCTCAACACATACTGGAGGATTCACTAATTTTACATTCCGTGATCTAACGGAGGATATTCCTAAAATAATGAAACATTGGATCAGTGAAGGTATAAAGTATGATTGTATTTACTCTGGCTATCTTGGAAGTTTAACACAAATTGAATATGTGAAAGAGCTTTTCAAAAATCTGCTTAAGGAAGGGGGACTAAAAATAGTTGACCCGGCTATGGCAGATAATGGCAAACTCTACTATGGGTTTGATGAAGAATTTGCCCATGCAATGGCAGACCTTTGTGGAGAAGCAGATATTATATTGCCTAATATAACAGAAGCTTGCTTTATGTGTAACAAGGAATTTATCCCAAATCAACATACAAGAGAATATATAGATGACCTTCTTGATGCTCTTAAGGAGCTAGGTGCAAAGAATATAGTACTTAAGGGCGTAAGTTATGAGGATTCAAAACTTGGTATAATTGTATATGATACTGAAACTAGTGAAAAAAAGGAATACTTTAGTGAAAGAGTAGCATGGACATCACATGGTACTGGTGATTGCTATGCAGCAGCCTTAACAGGAGCAGTTCTTCAGGGTAAGAGCCTTTATGACGCTGCAGCTTTAGCTGCTGACTTCGTAGTTGAAGCTCTTAAAATTACACAGGGTGATGATAATCACAGGTATGGGGTTAAGTTTGAGAAANCTCTTCCAATGCTAGTTGAAGGATTGAATAAATAGTTAATTGCATAATGGCTTTTCCAGTGTTATTTTTTAGGAAAAGCTATTTTCTTTTTATAAAGTAACAAGTATTGATGAAACATTTTTTTGGACAAGAAGGAAATAGCATGGAATATTCAGTTATAGCTTTTGATGAAGAAGAACCTGTTGGTCTTTGCTTAGGTGGCATTAAGGTATATGAAGGAATAAAAACTCTTAGATGTGGAGCACTTTGTGTTCACCCAGATTATAGGGGAACTGAAGTTAGTAACGGACTCTTCAATTTACATAGGAAAATAGCCTTAGAGAATAATTGTAAGCAGATGTTTTTGGAAGTTATCGTAGGTAATGATAGGGCTATAAGTTTTTACAGGAAAAAGGGTTATGAAAAAGTATATAATTTATTTTATTATTATCATAATAAAACATATGAAATTAGTGCTTCCACCTCCCCAAATTTAATAATAAAAAGAATAGATATGGATGCTTTAAAGAACTTAAGGTGAGAAATTCAAGATATACATATCAATTGGCAAAATGACTTTGATTATATTAGCTATTTTGATAATCAAGTACATTATGGAGTATTTGAAAATGAAAATATGATAGGAGCATTAAGTATTCATCCTTTAGGGAGAATAAATTTTTTATGGGTTAATCCTAAGTTTCGAAATAAGGGTATTGGTAAAGGACTTATCAGTCATGCTGTAGGAGAGCTTGAGTTGAAGAAGCTAACCATAAGTTTCCCTAATAATGCTTTACTTATGGGTTTTTTAAAGCCTTTGAACTTTACTAAGGATTCAATTTCACAGTATGAAATGTATATTACATTATAAATTTATATAGGAAGTAGGTAATTGAGGAGGATTTACCATATACGGATATAATCCTTCTACATGTAATTTAAATAGTATTTATTCTATTACGCTATTGTAGCAGAAAATAATTACTAAAAGTCTTATCAATTGCTGCTACATTTCTAAATATTACTATCTAAATCCTTATATTCGATATCTAAAACTCATATCCTATGTCAGCAGTTAAATAACCATTTAATACTTTTTTCTAATTTACTTCGCAAAAGGGTTAGAGTTTGATAGGGTTATGGTAATAGATTTTTATAATGAAAATAATGATTCAAAAAATATTAGTTTATATTATTGATTCTTTGATATGTTAATGCTAAAATATATTAAAGATGTATTCTGATAGTGTTATTTGTTTATTATCAAATAATAGTGAAGGAGCTACTATTATGGTTAAAAAATAGATGTACATTCACATATTGGAAGCTTTGGTGGCTGGGCTGGAGTTTCAATAGATGCAGAAGGATTAATAAGGCAAATAGATGAGTATGAAATTGAATTTAAAATATTTTTAAAAATTAAATAAGTTGCGGGGGGACTCGTGAGAGTTGAGAAGGTAAAACCTGACCCTTTGAACCTGTCAGTTAATACTGTCGTAGGGAAGTAACAAACTATTATTAATTAATAAGAGTAATTGCGTTCCTATGAAGGAGCGCTTTTTTTACATTAGTTATCTAAAAAAGAAGTGAAAGGATGCTGATCTTATTTTTATAAGTGAAAACTTTCCTAATATCTATTGAAAGGAAGAGTAAGAGATGATTAATGAGGGTATTCAAAATCAAATTGTTCAGGCTGTGGAAAGGGTAAAGAGAACTAACCCTATGGTAGGGTCTATCACTAATATGGTAACCATTAATTTTGTAGCCAATGCTCAGCTAGCCCTTGGAGGTTCTGCTGCAATGGTTTATTTATCTGAAGAAGGGGAGTTTTTAGCAAAGGCTGGCGGAGCTATGTACATAAATGTAGGTACACTTTTACCTATTCATGAAGAAGCTTTACCTTATATAGCAAAGGTATTAAAAGATTTAGACAAGCCTTGGGTACTGGATCCAGTGGCTGTAGGAACCGGTTCCATTCGTAGTAAGTTATTAAGGCAATTTAAAGAGTACAAGCCAACGGTGATTAGAGGAAATGCTTCAGAAATTATAGCCTTGGCTGGTTTGTGGGGCTTAGAAGGTGGTGAAGTAGTTTCTAAGGTACGAGGTGTTGATTCTATTGATACTGTAATGGAAGCAAAGACTGCAGCTGTTTCATTGGCTAAATGGACAGGTGGAGCCGTTGCTGTATCAGGAAAAACCGATTTAGTTACAGATGGAAAGGTTGTTGCCCTTTCTTACGGAGGTTCTCACTTTATGACTAAAGTTACAGGAGCAGGTTGTTCCTTAGGAGGAGTTGCAGCAGTATATGCAGCAGTAGCCTCTCCTTTTATTGCAGCACTTACAGCTACTGCGGTATACAATTTAGCAGGAAGTCGAGCTGAAAAGAAAGTAGAGGGACCAGGAAACTTTCAGACTCAATTTCTTGATGAACTTTATAAGGCCAGTGCTGAAGATATTGCTAATAATCCATTTGAAATAGAGGAGGTTTAATGTATGAATACTTTAGTTGCAGTTGCTATTGCCCCTTTTGGTATTGGAGATGAGCTTTCTTCTGAAGTGGCAGAAGTAATAAAAGTGATTCGTGAGTCTGGATTACCAAACCGAACTACTTCAATGTTTACGGAAATAGAAGGACCTTGGGATGAGGTCATGCAGGTGGTAAAAGAGGCAACCTTTGTATTAGCCAAGAAAGGTATTCGTACAGAAGTTGTGCTAAAGGCAGATGTTAGACCAGGTCATACTAATATGATGATTAACAAGGTTAATAAAATCAATGAAATTTTGGGTTAAGAATAACAGTGGAAATAGACTTTAGATTTTTGGAAGGAGAGATGGCAGTGAGAGCTTATTCAACTCAGATGGAAGCTGCAAGAAAGGGAATTGTTACAGAGGAATTAAGAAAGGTAGCGAAAAAAGAACAAATGACCATTGAGGAATTGATGTCATTAGTGGCAGCAGGAAAGGTGGTAATATGTGCAAATAAAAATCACAAATGCATCGATCCTCAAGGTGTTGGATCAATGTTAAGAACGAAGATAAATGTTAATTTAGGGGTATCAAGGGATTGCCGAGATTATGATATGGAAATGGAAAAGGTAATGGAAGCTGTTAATATGGGTGCTCATGCCATAATGGATTTGTCTACCCATGGAGATACAAGACCCTTCCGCAGAAAGTTAATATCAGAATGTCCAGTTATGATAGGAACTGTACCTATATACGATGCTGTTATCCATTACAAGAGAGATTTGCACAAGCTTAAAGCAAAAGATTTTATTGATATAGTAAGACTTCATGCTGAAGATGGAGTGGATTTTGTTACCTTGCATTGTGGAATTACTCGAAAAACTATAGATCAAATTAAAAAACATAAAAGAAAAATGAATATAGTATCTAGAGGAGGCTCCCTTGTTTTTGCTTGGATGTGTATGACAGGAAAAGAGAATCCTTTTTATGAATATTACGATGAAATTCTTGATATATGTCGTGAATATGATGTAACCATATCCTTGGGAGATGCCTGCAGATCAGGATGCCTAGCAGATGCATCGGATGTTTGCCAGATTGAGGAACTAGTAAGGCTTGGTGAGCTTACTAAAAGGGCTTGGGAAAAGGATGTGCAGGTAATGGTGGAAGGACCAGGTCATATGCCTATTGATCAGATTGAAGCTAATATGAAAATTCAGCAAAGCATTTGTCAAGGAGCACCCTTTTATGTGTTAGGTCCATTGGTAACGGATATTGCCCCTGGCTATGATCATATTACCGCTGCTATTGGCGGTGCTGTTGCAGCTTCTGCTGGAGCAGCCTTTCTGTGCTACGTAACACCTGCAGAACACTTGGCACTACCAAATTTAGAAGATGTAAAGCAAGGCATTATTGCAATGAAGATAGCAGCGCATGCAGCAGATATAGCAAAAGGTGTAAGAGGAGCTAGAGACGTTGATGATAGAATGGCAGAGGCAAGAAGGACTTTTGACTGGGAGGCTCAATGGCAGTGTGCCATAGATTCAGGAACAGCAAAAAGAATTCGTGAGGAAAGACAGCCGGAGTATGAAGATACCTGTTCCATGTGTGGAAAGTTCTGTGCAGTAAGAAGTATGAACAAGGCATTGGCAGGAGAACATATTGATATTTTGTGATTTATGGATAAGATATACAGTATTTCATTGAAAAATGTATGCTGTTGTGTTAAAGTTTAACATGTAAAATTTAATATAATATAATTTATATCTTCAGGGCAGGGTGCAAGTCCCTACCGGCGGTATAGCCCGCGAGCCGTAAGGTTGATTCGGTGAAAGTCCGAAGCCGACAGTATAGTCTGGATGGGAGAAGATAATTGTTATTCTTGATTTATAGGTATTTTTTGTCGTAATACTTATAGACAAGAAAAAATTTTCTGTGTTTTTACCCTGAGATTTATCTCAGGGTTTTTTATTTATCTTGGATTCGGCAAGTAATGCCGAAAGGCATTGAAGTTAAAGAATTTTTTGTTCAAAAAAATTTAAAGAAGAAAATTAGATTTTTGAACATGAAAGCAAAATTTAATGATACCAAAGTTACTTCTGTAGCAACTTTTTCTTATGTAGAATCCTTTAAACGGATATAAAAAGTTTAAAGGTGTAGATAAATTACCCAGTGAAAATGAATTACTTAACATTACTCTTGAAAATGGTAGACACCATAGTAATTATAAATTTTTAGATTTCTTTAAGAGTTGTATAAACCAGCTTCCTTCAAGATATCTTCTTAAAAGAGTTAGACTTGATAGAGGTTTTTTTATATGGCATGATATAAGTTCTAATTTATCTGTTATGGAAATTACTGTTCCATTGCCTAAATGGCAAAGAGCAAGAAGATTTGTAGTTTAGTAAATCATAAATGCAATGAATTGTACCTTTTAATAAAAATGATAGCATATAACATTCATAACTGGTTTAAACAAGCAATCATGCCTAAGGAAG
>JGI24711J26586_10002348_pt1 | contig 13548 bp, 13 predicted proteins | sample BioPla3DNA1_FD_26586 | JGI IMG/M metagenome (IMG submission 26586)
AATGTCAGATATTAGAGAGGAAGCACTTAGATTACATAAAGAAGGTAAAGGTAAACTAGAAATTAATCTTAAGTTTCCGTTAAATACAAAAGAGGATTTATCGCTATTATATACACCTGGAGTTGCAGAACCGTGTAAAGAGATTGATAAAGACAGAGAAAAAGTATATGACTATACAATAAAAGGAAATTGTATAGCAGTAGTTACAGACGGAACAGCAGTTTTAGGATTAGGAGATATTGGTCCGTATGCTGGACTACCTGTTATGGAGGGAAAAGCTGCTTTATTTAAAAGATTTGCCAATATAGATGCAATACCGATTTGTATAGATAGTAAAGATACAGAAGATATAATTAAAACAGTTAAACTAATAGCACCGTCATTTGGTGGAATAAATTTAGAGGATATTGCTGCACCAAAATGTTTTGAAATTGAAAGAAGATTAATTGAGGAGCTAGATATACCTGTATTTCATGATGATCAACACGGTACAGGAATTGTAGTTCTCTCTGGNATTATAAACGGACTTAAATTAGTTAAGAAAAATATAAAAGATGTAAAAATCGTCATAAATGGCGGTGGAGCTGCAGGTACATCTATTGCAAAACATATAATAAATTATGGCGCAAAGAATGTAATTGTATGTGATATGAAAGGGGCAATCTCATCTGATGATCCGAATACATTTGTTGGGCAACATCATGGGGAACTTTCTAAAATAACAAATCCAAATAAAGAAAAAGGACTTTTAATTGATATAATTAAAGGGGCAGATATATTTATAGGTGTATCAAAAGCTGGAATGCTAACAGGTGAAATGGTAGAAACTATGAATAAAGATTCTATAGTGTTTGCAATGGCAAATCCAGTACCAGAAATTATGCCTGATATTGCTAAAAAACATGGAGCTAGAATTGTTGGGTCAGGACGTTCGGATTTTCCAAATCAAATCAATAATATACTTGCGTTCCCGGGAATATTTAGAGGTGCACTAGATGCTAGAGCAAGAGATATAACAGAAGAAATGAAAATATCTGCATCAATTGCAATTGCATCAATAATTAAAGAAAATGAACTGAATGAAGATTATGTTATACCATCAGCATTTGACGAAAGAGTAGTAATAAAAGTAGGAGAAGCAGTAAAAAATGCACATAAACTAAAATAAATCGAGGTGAAAGCTTATGAATAAAGTTCAAAGAACAGAGAGAGTTGTTAGGATAAAAATAAGCAATGTCCCAGGAGCATTTGGTAAAATTGCAAATGTAATTGGTCAAAATGAGGGGAATCTTGGGGATATAAAACTAGTGAGAATGGGAAAAAAATATGTAACAAGAGATATTACAGTTTATACAAAAAATTTACTTTATTTTAATAAAATTATAGAAGAGATAGGTCAAATTCAAGGGATTAAGGTTATAAATCATTTTGATAATATATTAAGAGAGCATGAAGGTGGCTTAATTGAAGTAAAAAGTAAAGTTAAGATAGATAATGTTGAAAAATACGAAAAATACTATATGCCGGGAATGTCTGCCATAGCAAAAAGTATAAATGAAGATAGAGATAAAATTTATGATTATACAAATATAGGAAATACAATAGGATTAATAAGTAATGGGTCAACAATGTTAGATTTTGATGACCCTAATGAGGAAGCAACATATTCTGTTTTGGAAAGTCGTGCTGCTGTTATTAATGAACTTACAAATATATCTGCAATACCAATTGTATTATCTACAAAAGATAAAGATAGTATTGTAAAAACTATTAAAAATATTTACAAAAGTTTCGGGATGATTATATTTGAAGACCTAAATTCAGAAGATAGCTTTACTATTGAATCAGAACTATCAGAATTAGGGATACCGGTTGTTGATACAAATAAAACTTGTAACGGAATAGTAACTTTAGCTGGATTAATAAATATATCAGAATTAAATAGTGTGGACTTAAGTAAAAGTAAAGTTGGATTTCTTGGGTATGGAAGTAAAGCATCTGGAATCAATATGTTATTAAAAGCATATGGAATAAAAGAGAGAATTGGTTTCGATATAAGAGAATATTCTAAAAAAAGAATGCAAGTTGAAAATATAGAGATAAAAAATAGTATAAATGAACTTATGGAAGAAGCAGATATTGTAATTGCAACATCAAGAAAAGCAGGATTAATAAAGTTTGGTATGGTAAAAAAAGGTCAAATACTTATAATGCTATCTAAACCAAAACCAGAAATAGAACCTGAAATAGCTATTAAAGCAGGAGCTAGATATGCAACAGATGGTAAAATTATAAGTCCTTTACTTGTTATTCCTGGACTTGTAAAAGGATGTCTATTATCACGTGCAAAAAAACTTACTTTTAATATGATGTTAGCAGCAGCAGAAAAATTAGCTGATTTAGCTGTGGAAGATAGCGTATTACCAGGTATATTTGATAAAGGGATACATGAAGAGGTGTGTAATGTAGTAAGGCAAGCAGCAATTGAGGATGGGGTAGCGTGTTTAGAAGAGATAGATATTGAGGACGAAGTTCCTAAAGATATAGAAGATATTTTTGAAAGTATAAAAGGGATGGATTTATGGACAGAAGCATAGAAATTGTAGCACCTGCAGGTGATTATGACAGTTTTATATCAGCAGTTAAAGCAGGTGCAGATGCGATTTATTTAGGGATAAAAGGATTTGGAGCTAGAAAAAGTGCTGTTAATTTTACCTTGAAAGAGTTGGAAGAGATAGTAGATTACGCACATATTGTTGGTGTGAAAATATACGTAACACTAAACACAATTATGAAAGATACTGAGATAAAAAACTTACATGAAAATATAGTGAGAATGTATGAGATGGGTGTTGATGCATTTATTGTACAAGACTATGGATTATTCTACTATTTAAAGTTAAATTTTAAAGATATTGCAATACATGCTAGTACACAGATGACGATAACAACTAATGAAGATGCACACACAATATATAAAGAGGGATTTAAAAGAGTAGTATTAGGTAGGGAACTCTCTTTTGAAGAGATAAAAAAAATAAAAGAAAATAGCCAAATTGAGCTAGAAGTATTTGTATCTGGAGCACTTTGCGTATCCTATTCAGGTAAATGCTATTTTAGTAGCTTAATAGGTGGCAGAAGTGGAAACCGTGGAATGTGTGCACAACCATGTAGAAAAAAATACACTGATTTGAATAACTCCTCTGGATATCATTTAAGTCTTAAAGACCAATTTATGAGTATTGAAGAGATAAAAAAATTAAAAGAGATAANTATTGATTCGATTAAAATAGAAGGTAGAATGAAAAATAGCTTATATGTGTATGAAGCTGTGAAATATTACAGAGAGGTAATTGATTCAATTGAAGGAAAACAGACTGCAAATGGTGACAATTTTAATGAAAATATAAAAAAACTATTTAATCGAGGATATGAAAAAGGTTATTTTTATAATAAAAACAGTGATAAAATAAATAATAAATACCCTTCACATTATGGAGAAGAATTAGGGGATTATGATAGCCGCCGAAAAGATATTATTCTAAAAACACAACTTTCTTTAGGTGATGGAGTTATATTTTTAGATGAAAATTATAATATTATTAGTGGAACTTATGTTAATAAAATTGATAAATTAGGTAGAAATAGGGTAAAAATTGAAGATGTTCCCAATAATACAAAATATATATTTAAAAACTTTGATAATGATTTGAATAGAGATCTTAAAAAAGAAATTAAGCAAAAAAAGAGGAAAAATATGATTAATGGTGAAATAACTATTAAGGTGGGAAAACCTTTAGAGTTAATTTTCACAAAAGGAGATATTTTAGCTAAAATTACAAAAGAAAATGTGGAATTAGCAAAGAAAAATATACTTCAAGAAAATGATATTATTGAAAAGGTATCTGAGCTAGGTGAAACAGAATTTGAATTAGAAAATTTAAAAATTAATTATGACAATAAAGGTTTTGCACCGTTTGGACTACTAAAAGAGATAAAAAGGGAATGTGCTTTATTATTAAGAGAAAATATTTTAAAAAATTATAAAAGGGAATATAAGAATCAAAATAAAATTGATTCTTATGAAAATAAAAGAACTAAAACTAATCCAAAATTAGCAGCAATGGTTTCGAATGAAAATCAATATAAAATATGTGAAGAGATGGGGATAGAGAAAATCTATTATAGAGAAAAAATAGTTAATAAATATAATTCTAATAAAAATAGAAGTGAGTATTTACTTGTAAATAGAATAAGTGAATTAATAAATGCAAAGAAAAAAGTCTCTATTGATTGGACATTTAATATAATTAACACATATTCTTTGAAATATCTATCTAAATTTCATGAAAACATTGATACTGTTTATTTATCGCCTGAAATTTCATTTAATGAGATTGAAAATTTAAATAGTAATGATCTAAACTTAGGAATTGTAATTTACGGTAAGATGCTTCTTATGTATACAGAATTACCTCTTTTTGAAAGTGATACAAAAATTACAAATGAGCAAGAGGATAAATTCCTAGTAAATATTAATTCAAATAGAAATACAGAGATTTACTTAGATAAACCATTAAATATTATTTCAAAAATTAACTATTTAGGATCACAAGGGATAAAAGAGATAAGACTAGATTTCATTGATGAAACAGAAGATGAGATTAAATATATTATTGATTCGATTAATAAAAATAGATATATCGGGTATGAACCGTATAATTATGAGAAAGGTGTGTTTTAGATGAATAAAAATAAAATTATAGAGATTTTTGCAACATGGTTTGGTCTAGGAACTTCACCTAAGATGCCTGGAACAATTGGGACCATTGGAGCAATACCTTTATATTTATCTTTTTTATTAATTAAAGATAGTAGATACTACGATAATATCTATTTTATATTTTTAGTACTGTTCTTCATATTTTCTATATATATTTCAGATGAAGCAGAGAAAATATTCGGTAAAAAAGATGCACAAAGTATTGTTATAGATGAAGTTCTTGGTTTTTTAGTGACTATGTTTTTAATTACACCTTCTATTTTAAATGTGTTTATGGGATTTATCCTTTTTAGGATATTCGATATAATAAAACCTTATCCAATAAAAAAATTACAAGATATAAAAGGTGGAACTGGTGTTGTAATAGATGATTTTTGTGCTGGACTAATGGCAAATCTAGTTCTATTTATCGGAGGATTGCTATGGATATAAAAAGTGATTTAAAACAAGCATACGATGATGTCATATCGGTATTTTATGATATTGCACAAGATCTTACTTCCTCTTTTGATGAAAAAGAGATTATAGATTTATCACTTAATGTACTAAAAAAAGTTATTGATTATGATGCAATATCATTTTTAACTTATATTCCATCAAGAGATATGTACATTGTACAAAAATCAATAGATTATAATCAATTATTAAAAAAAAATCTACTTAAATTGGTAAAAGATGGAATAATTACATGGGCTGCTAATTTAGGACGTCCATTTGTAAATGTGGAAGATATTGGTGAGATAAAAACTACCGTTATTGTTCCGTTGTTATATAAAGAAGTCTTACAAGGAGCTATTATTATTCATACAAAAAAAGATGAAAACTATTTTGAACAAAACAGACTTAAAATCTTAACTATTGTTTCAAATCAATTAACTATTAGTTTTGAAAACTTAAATCTATATAAAAATGTGGAAAAAAGAAATAATAAATTAAAAGCAATGAAAAGCTATTTAGATAATGTAATTACAAGTATGACAAACGGAATAATTGTATTAGATAATAAAAATATAATTAGAGTTTTCAATAAGAAAACAGAAGAACTGTTAGGAATTTCACATAAAGAAGTTATTAATAAAAATATTGACTCCACAGAGATAAAATCTGATTTTATTAGAGAAATTAGTAACATACAAAGTAAAATATCAAAAGGAAATGAGATAATAGATCAAGAATTTGAATATGAAATTACAAAAGATGATAAAATGCCTTTTGGGATAAGTGCTACAATCCTAAAAAAAGAGAATGAGTATTTAGGTGGATTGTTTGTACTACGTGATATGAGAGAAACTAAAGAACTTATGGAGTTAAAAAGAATTGATAAACTTAAAGATGAATTTTTATCAATGGTATCTCATGAATTAAGAACACCTCTTACATCGATAAAAGCTTATGCAGAGACATTGCTTGATATGGTAGAGGAAAATGATGTTGAATCAGAACGAGAGTTTCTAAACATAATAAATGAAGAGAGTGAAAGATTATCTAGATTAATTAACGATGTATTAGATTTATCTAAAATAGAAGCTGGTAAAATGAGTTTTTTAATTCAGGAAGAAGAAATAGATATATTAGTAAATAAATCAATTAAAAATATATATGGATTTGCAAATGAGAAAAAAATTAGCTTAATACCAAATATTATTGATAAAAATATCATTGTATTAATAGATAGTGATAGGATTTTACAGGTATTAGCAAATCTTTTAAATAATGCAATTAAATTTACTTGTGAAGAAGGAAAAGTTGAGATAATTGTGAAAAAGTCTATTGATAATTTTGTAGAGATAAATATTAAAGATAATGGTGTCGGTATTAAAGAAGATGAAATCGAAAATGTATTTGAAAAATTTAAACAATCAGAGGATATTTTAGTAAGAGAATCAGGAGGAACTGGATTAGGATTGCCAATTTGTAGAAATATAGTAGAATATCATGGTGGAAAATTATGGGTAGAATCAAAATATGGTGAAGGTTCAGAATTTAAATTTACAATTCCAATAAAAATATAAAAAATATCGTAATATAAATAAGGAGGGGTTTATATGAGTAAAAAAATATTAATTGCTGATGATGAAATACATATTGTACAAATAGTGAAATTTAATTTAGAAAAAAGAGGTGGCTATAAAGTTATAACAGCTAAAAATGGTGAAGAGGGATTACAATTAGCAAAAGAGGAGAAACCAGATTTAGTTTTATCAGATGTAATGATGCCAAAAATGTCAGGATTTGAATTTTGTCAAAAATTAAGAGAAGATCCAAATATTAAAGATACACCATTTATTATTTTAACTGCTAAAGGGCAAGAAAGTGACATTAAAACTGGTGAAGATATTGGTGCAACAGATTATATTACAAAACCTTTTAGTCCAAAAGCTCTACTTAATAAAGTTGAAGAGATTCTAGGTGAATAATTTAATGAAATGTACAATTTTATTAATAGGAAGCGAACTTTTAAATGGGATGATGGTTGATACAAATAGTATATTTATAGCTGAAATATTGAATAAATACGGGATAGAGATTGTAAATAAAATTGTTGTAGGGGATAAAATTGATGATATAGTAAATAGTATAAAATATGCTAAAAATAATTCACAATTAATAATAGCAAGTGGTGGACTTGGTCCTACAATTGATGACATTACAAGGGAAGCAGTAGCAAAAGCTCTTAATAAGGAACTTTTATATGAAGAAACAAGATTTAATGAGATGAAGATTAAATATAAAAATAGTTTTAACATTACTAAAAATAATGAAAGACAATTTATGTTTCCAGAAGGTTCAATTATTATAGAAAATGAAAAAGGTTCAGCACCAGGATTTATAGTAGATGATATAGCTTGTTTTCCTGGGGTTCCATTTGAATTACATGATATGTTTCCTAAATTTATAAGTAAATATGTAGTTGATAAAGGGATAGATGATAAATTTTATATAAAGGATATATTAACTTGGGATATCCCAGAATCATTTCTTGAAACAGAAATTATAGATATTATTAATAGTGAACCAGATATATTTACAGAATTTTTAGCAAAAGACTATGGAGTTTTGGTGCGTTTAATTGCAAAACAAGACATGAAAGATAAAGTAGAAAGTATGAAAGAAAAAATATATAATAAAATAGGAAATTATATATTTGGAGAAGATAGTGATCGTTTAGATACAATAATTATAAAAAAATTAGAAGAGAAAAATTTTAAGCTGTCTGTTGCAGAGTCGTGTACAGGTGGCTTATTGTCGTCTATTATTTTATCAAATAGTGGTGCGTCATCTGTATATGAAGAGGGATATATTACTTATAGTAATAATTCCAAAGTAAAAAATTTAAATGTAGATAGCGAAACTATAGATAAATATGGCGCCGTAAGTGAAGAAACGGTATATGAAATGCTAAAAGGCCTAAAAACAGAGATAGGGATTGCTATATCTGGAGTTGCAGGTCCAAATGGTGGAACACTTGAAAAACCAGTAGGAACAGTATATATCGGAACAAAAATAATAGATAAATATTTAGTAAAAAAATATAATTTCAGGGGTGATAGAGATAATATAAGAAGAAGAGCCGCTTATTCTGGGCTTAACTTACTTCGTATAAATTTATAAAGCCTATATTAAGGAGAAAAAAATGACACTTGGGTTAAAAATAAAAAGAATAAGATTGGAAAAAAAATTTTCTTTAAGAGAATTAGCAACAATGGTAGAATTGTCTGCTAGTTTTTTATCGCAAATTGAGCAAGAAAAGGCATCGCCATCTATAGAAAATTTAAAAAAAATTGCAAATGCTTTAGGGGTAAAAGTCAGTTATCTTATAGAAGATGATGAATCGCCTAAAGACCATATTGTTGTGAGAAAAAATGAGCGTCGAACTGTAGAAAGTGTGGATTCGCGAACAAAAATATCTCTACTTAGTAATTCGGATATAGATAAAAATATGGAACCGATATATTACGAGATTAAACCTGGTGGAGAAAGTGGTAAAAATTTTTATTCTCATCACGGTGAGGAGTTTATCTATGTAATAGAAGGGGAACTTGAAATTTATATTGATGAAGATAAAACTGTTTTAAAAGAGGGAGATAGTATGTATTTTAAGTCAATGTTAAAACATAGATTTAAAAATAATTCTAATAAAATGTGTAAAGTATTATGGGTTGTTACTCCACCAACTTTTTAATACAAAAAGGAGATTTGTATTTATGATTGAGAGAGCAAAAAAAATAAAATGGTTATTACTAGATGTAGATGGAACACTAACAGATGGTAAAATTTGTATGGACAATAATGGAATAGAAACTAAAAATTTTAATGTAAAAGATGGATTTGCAATAGCAAATGCTATTAAATATGGATTAAATATTGGGATAGTTACTGGAAGAAATTCTGAAATTGTAAAAAGAAGAGCAGAAGAACTAAAAATTCATGAAATTTATCAAAATGTAAAAGATAAAACAAAAATTTTAAATGAGATTGAAAATAAATATAATTTAGATAGAAGTGAGATTTGTTATATTGGCGATGATATTAACGATTTAGGTATTATGAAACAAGTTGGATTTGCGGCATCTCCAAATGATTGTGTAACTGAAATAAAAAAAATTTCTCATATGATTAGTTCAAAAAATGGAGGCGAAGGTGCAGTAAGAGAAATTATAGAGTTCATATTAAACTCACAAGGAATATGGGATAAAATAATAAAAAGTTATAATTAAATATAAAGAAAAAAAAAAAGAAGCCGAAAATAATTATAGAGAGATAAAAACAATCTATAATTGGAGGTAACAATATGAAATTAATAGTAAATATATTTATGGCTTTTTTTATTTTATTTTTAGTTGGATGTAATGGTGATGTAAAAATAAAAACATCTAAAAAAGGTGAAGGTCCTGTATCAGCACTTGTAACGATATATGATTCTGGTGGTAAAAACATTATTTCACAAAATTCTACAGATTCAGGTGGAAAATTAGTAATTAGTTTAGAGTATGGCAAATATAAAATTAAATCATCTTTAGCTGATTACGATGATGCAATAGGTGAAGTAAAAGTAGATCTATTTGGAGCGATGTTTGGAATAGATGTAAGTATGCCAATGTCAAAGAAAAAAGTAGCGGCTAACATATTAGAGGATAACTTTATTACAAGATAAAATTAAATTTAAAAATAGAGAAAGCTATTTAATTATTTATAATTAAATAGCTTATTTATATTTTTGTAAAATATTCAAAATATTTTTAATGTCATAAGGTTTTCTAATAAAATCGCATGCTCCTAATTTAGTTGCTTGTAATAATCTATTTTCATGAGAAAGAGCTGAAATTACAATTACTTTATAATTATTTTTAATCGGAGAGATTTTTTTTAAAAAGTCAATACCATCCATTACAGGCATTGTCATATCAAGTGTAATAATATCAGGTTGATTATTTTTTAAAAAATTTATAGCATCTAAACCATTAGCAGCTTCACCTATTACAGAAAAATCTGGATCAGTAAGAACTATTTTTTTCAATTGTGCTCGCATATAATAAGAATCATCAACTATTAGTATTTTTTTCATTTTAATCTGTGAAAACAGAATTCACTCTCCTTTAAATAATCAAATAAATTCATACATATTATTATAACATATCTAAAAAAATAAATAAAGAATTTTATATAAAATTATAAATAGTAAAATAAAAACATATAATTTTTTTATATAAAATTTAGAAAACATACTTTATTTCCCACATCCCCTTCTAGAAAATTATGCGTAAAAAGAAAACATTAAAATTAAAAGAAAAAACACTATATAAAAAGTATGAAAATTTTAATATTTTAAATTTAATAAAGATTAAATTTAAAAAAAAACAAAATATAAAAACAAAATATATAATATAAAAGACTTTACCTAGAAATTAGGAGAAAAATTTAGGATGAGCTAATAAAATAAAATTTTAATATTTTGAATTTTGTGTAAAATTAAATTAATATTTTTAGAATTGAGTTTTTTTAAAATTAATTAGCTAAAACAAAATAATTTATATAAAAAAATAATTGTTTTTATAGATTTTATGTGTTAAAATTAATATTAGGATAAGTTAAATTCAAAAATATAAAGGAGAAAAAAGTGAACGAATTTGAATTTTGTATAACTATTGGAAATGAGATAGTTATAAATTTACTAAAAAAATATTATATAAATAATTATGAAGAAATAACAGATAAGAATTCTATAAAAGAGATCGAAAAACATTATAAAGATTTACTAAAATTATATAATAAAATCCTCTATTTTATAGAAAATAAAAACAATAAAACTAAAATAAATAATGATGAAGTGTATGAAGTTTTTTTAAAATTGTCTATACTAATAAATGAGAATAATATTAATATAGATACAATGAAGAAAAATTATGATTTAAGAAAATTAAATATTAATGAAAGTGGCGCCTTGTATGTAAAGAATTTATTAAATAAAAAATTGTCTGAGTATAAAGATTTAATCAAACAAATCGAAAAAAAAGAGTTATTATTATATGATGAACATAAAAAAATAAGTTTAGCATTTGAAAATACAATTCAAGAAGAAGAAAGTAGTAAAATAATGTCGGAAATGATTAAATGTGAAAAAAAATTAAAAGTAATATTAGAAAAAAAAAATAATATAAAAAATATAATAAAAAAAATAGAAAATCAATTAAATGAAAAATGGCACTATGAAATATATGGAATTTTAAATTATAGAGAACTAGAAAAATAAATAAAAGAGGGATTTTATAAATGTATAAGTATATAATATTAATATTAATTTTATTTTTTACAGATATTATATCTAAAATATTCATAGAGAGATTAAAAAAAAGAGATAGAATAGTGATTATACCTAAGATGCTTGAGATAAGATATATCAGAAATAAAGGTGCAGCATACGGTATATTTCAAAATAATCTTATTTTCTTAAATATTTTAAATACAATATTTATTTTTTTATTAATATATATTTTTTGCATAACAAATGATCACGATAAATTATTAGCCCTTTGTTTCATATTAGGTGGAGGATTAGGAAATCATTATAGTCGATTATTTAAAAAATATGTAGTAGATTATATATATATCCCTATAAAGCATAGTCCGGTATTTAATTTTGCAGACATATTCATAGTTACAGGGATAATAATGTATATCTTATAAAGGATGGTGACCATGCTTAGACAAAAAACTTTTTTAATAGGACTTATTCTTTCTATAATTCTATCTATGTTTTATATTGTATATTCATATAAAAAGATAAATTTTTTTGAGTATTTTGAATTGAAAACATACGACGCTAGATATAAATTACGAGGTGAAAGAATTAAAGAATTTGATGTATGCATTATAGGAATTGATGAGAAAAGCCTGTTAACAATAGGAAAATGGCCATGGAAACGGGATGTACATGCTAAACTAATAGAAAAATTAAATAGTATGGGTGCTAAAAGTATTGGATTTGATGTTTCTTTTACAGAAGAAGCTATTTCACAAGAACTATATAATTATAGAGAAAATCTAAAACAGGTAATTTATGATAATTATAAATTAGGAAATATTACTAAAGAATTAACAGTTCAACTTTTAACTGATGTAAATAGTTTAAAACTTGATGAAGATTATGTATTTGCAGATGAAATTAGAAAAGCAAAAAATATAGTAATAGGAACATATAATATAAAAAATAAAACAGATATAGAGAGTATAAAACATCTTAATTTTACAAATTTATATGCTAAAAATAGATATTATAACATTCTAGGAGTTTTAGAAAAACATATGGAATATGAAAAATTCGGAATAGAGAGTTTTAAACCTGAAAAAGTGTATAAAATTATGCCACCAATAGATATTATAACAGAGAGCAGCTTTGGAACTGCACCATATGAAATTGGAGAACCATACATAGATGGAGTATGTCGTGGACTACCTATTGCAACATACGAAGAATATACTGATTTTTATTTTCCGCCATTATATATACTCGTATTTCTTAGTGCAAACAATCTAAATATTAAAGATAATGTGGTCTTAGACATAAAAAAATCAAAACTTAAAATATATAGTGATTACAATAAAAAAAAATTAGCTTATGAAGTGCCAATAGATAAAAATGCCCATCAATTACTTAATTTTTATGGAAAACATAATAATTTTGAGTATATTTCATATATTGATATATTAAATGATAATGTAAAATCTGAAAAAATAAAAGATAAAATCATAATGGTAGGATACACTGACACAGCTAAAGGATTATATGACTTAAGAGCAACACCTTTTGATTCAAATACACCAGGTGTTGAATTACATGCTACAGCTATACAAAATTTAATTGATAAAAATCACATAAAAAGATTAGAAACATGGCAAAATCTATTATTAATGATAATAAGTTATGCATTCATAGTTTATTTATTATCATCTAAACGGATAAATTTATTTTTGGAAAATATAATTGTAATTATATATATTGTATTATACACAATGTTTGTATATTTTTTATTTAATATTAAAGGGATGTGGATCGATATATTTTATCCGTTAACTTCATATTCTTTTATGTTTTTTATATTACTATTTACTAATTATATTACAGAAGGGATAGAGAAAAGAAAAATAAAAAATGCATTTGAGCACTATACTTCCAAGGAATTAATAGAAGAGGTATTGGAAAATCCAGAGATGCTTAAACTAGGTGGAGAAAGAAAAAAAGTAACAGCATTTTTTACAGATATTGC
>JGI24711J26586_10002357_pt1 | contig 13476 bp, 8 predicted proteins | sample BioPla3DNA1_FD_26586 | JGI IMG/M metagenome (IMG submission 26586)
TCTTTCTTCAATTGTTAAGTGCATTAATTTCTCTTGTAAGTTTATAAAGGTAAGAACTATTATAACTATACAAGTGGAAACTTTCAAATTTTAATTTAGGAGCAAGGGAACTTGGGCCTGAAGATGAACAGTTTTATAAGGAATTGGAGTTTCTTTTTGCTTGAGAAACAAAAACTGGAGCTGAAAGTCTTTGAGAAAAGACAGCAAACATACCAAATGAAATCAGAGAGTTCCAACAAGCTCGAAAATCAACCATTGACTTACATGATGCAACCAAAAAAGAGATGATTGCATTGAGAGATAAGCTACTCCAAGATGGGACGCTGACCTATCAAAACCATCCAGAATGATGAATTATCACTACCTTTAATGGATTCAAAGGAGTAAAAAATCCGAGATTTTATGATGCTACAAAGATCTTACAACCAGCATTTAAAAAAGATGGTATTTTAAATGAAAAGGAATATACATTTTACTGACAAAAGCTTTCAATCCGAGCTAAATTAAAATGACTGAGCTGAGATATAGATGAATGGTCAGCGAAAAATACTGCTAATGCTATCAAAGAACAATGAACTAAATACTGACTCAAAATGCACTCAGAAGAGGATATGAAAACATTGTTTGAGAAATTAACTACTAAAAACGGAAGCTCATGGAATGACAATAAAAATATTGCATTTTGGTCCTTATGCACAGGATGTAAATGATGGTATCGGCTTTCTAACTATTCTGGCTCGTCTCGTTCCTTTCTGGGATCCCTTATCTTCAATCGTTTTTTCGACCTGCACAGTAGTGATAATATCATCGCGGGGATTTTACTCTAAACTTTTTGTTCTCCCTTATCCTCGCCCCGTAGGGGCGATTTTTTTTTAATTTTTTTGAGGCTATTTTATGTCTGTGATAAAATTCAAGCTACTCAAATCATTGCTGCATTGTCTGTGCAATAAACTTTTTTTGTAGGAACAAATAATTTTACATTTTCAAAATTAACTGAGTTTTCTTCATTCAGAATATTTTGTTTTTGGTTTTCTATCCATTGTTTGTTGTCTAGTAGTTCTAAAATGTACTCTTGTAATCTATCATTTGCAGAGACTCAGCCTGATAATCAAACACTTTTTGCTCAATGTTTTATCGCTGATCTGACCAGTTTTTTCCCTAAAACTTCTACAACAGATTCTTGAAATTCCCAAGCAATATCTTTTATTTCAGAATCTGAAAATATCTGTTTTTCTTTATTTTCTCAGCTCTCCACTTGTCTTTTATTTATTAAATGGTTTATCTGACTTTTGACTCCAGAAAAACTAAAATTGAATTCTTGTTTGGAAAGTCGCACTCTATTTAACTCAAATTCCTTATTTGCTTTTCCTAGTTTAGCTTGTTGGCTGATCCAAACTCATCAAGGATATGGTCATCCTAACATTCTAGAAACTTTATCAAAACATTCTCCAGTAGCATCATCTAAAGTTTGTCAAATTTGCTCTATCTCATAATCTCAACAATATAATTTATTGTTTTCTCTTCATTTATCTTTGTCATGTTTTGATACAATATAAAGATTGTTGTGTCATCCAGATGCTGTTAATAGTGCCATTGGAAACGGGATTTCATTTATATTTCTTTCTAAGAACAAAGCAAAAATATGTCATAGAATATGATTTACCTCTATTATTGGTTTATCAAAATATTCTCACAATAAACTAGCAACTGTTTTTCCTACAANTAAAGATCATGGTAAGCCAGGTTCTGTAGTTACAGAAATGCTGTTTATATNTTTTATCTTATCTCGTCAAATCTGGCTCAATACGGTTATAATTTTTTCACTATGTAGTCTGGAAGCTATTTCTGGTACCACTCCTCCAAAAATATTGTGTTCTTTTACTTGTGAGTATGCTAAAAGTTCTTCTACTAAAAAGGTATTTCAGTCAAAATTTACAATTCAAATGGATGTGTCATCACAACTAGTTTCTATTGCTAAAGTTCTTTGTATTTTCATAAACTTTTTTCACTTGTTAATTAAAAATTTACATATTGAATAAATGTTTTATATTTTATTTAAAAATTTTTCACTTACTGTTTTTAGTTCTCTGAATTACTGGATACCTTTTGAGTTAGTCCAATAGAAACTTTTTTGATAATTGGTAGTGCTAATAATATTCCAGGAATATTTAAAATTGTTGCTATTAGTAAAAATTGAAATATGTTTGTGTAATTGTCACCTATAATATAATATCATACTCAAAAAGTGATTAGACTGAATCATAAAAGAGTTCCCATTCTTTCCCAATTTAATTTTGGTAGTAATCTGTTTCTGTATGCCACAAACAAAGATCAGGAAACAAACATAATTTCTAATAATACTTGGGTATATATTCCTCAAATTATTTGAAAATTAGGAATTAGATATAGTCATAAACTAAGTCCAACAATTACTCAAAAAGCGTTTATTCCCAATAATTTGTTTTGTTTTTCATGAGCAACAAATATATAGTTAAATACTTGTTTTATGAAGCTCAAAAATAAAACAATTCCAAGAAATGGGAGAATAGTGTTTGTTCATGGGCTGTTGAACCCTGTGCCTAGAAACTCTTTCCCAGATATTGTATATATTATTTCATCACTGAATAACGCAAAATTTAATAATAATATAGAACCAATTCGTACAATCATGGTCATTAAATTTCAAAATGATTTTCTTTTATTTTCGTCTGTATATGTTGCCACATTGTGCAATAAGCTATTACCTAAAGCTGATGGTATAATCAAAAAGATTTCAATTAAAGTTAGTCCCAATCACCATATTCAAGTGAAAACATAACCTTTTGCAGTAGGGAAAAAGTTTGATAAGAATATTAAAACTATGAGAGTATGAAAACTACTAAGGTAAAAAGATAATCAGTATTTCCAATTCGATTTTATAATTCATAGGGTAAATTTTTTATCAAAATTCACTTTTAGTTTTAGTTTTTTGTTTGATTTGTATAGTACATAGAAAATTTGGGTTAATCAGCTCACTACGACAGATAATAAGATTAAGCAGAAAGCTATAATGGATTTTGGATCTCAGCTTGTAAAATCTACACTAGGTAATAAAACAAAAATAGTAATTATTAATAAAATTATTTGACTAACCCTAGCTAGAATTAACCCAACACTTAAGTCTTTCATCCTCCAAAACAATTGTAGAGGTAATTGTAGTATTCCTGCGGCCATAAAACTTGCTGAAAAAATCATTCATAGCGGTAGTCATCGAACTATGTATGGGTTACTAGTATATGCTGGTAGAAAGTATGCTACTATGATAGCCACAAAATAAACAACAAACATTATTGAAAATCTTGCTCACACAAACTTACCGTACATAGATTTTAATTCAGGTTTTTCTATGCTATTTTTTTCTTTGCTTTTAATTTGTCCGAGTTGTCTAACTGCTATTACATATAATCCAAAATCTGCCATTGCAGACCAGATTGCAAAATATTTTAGTATTGTACTATAATCTCCATATCTCAAAGGTCCCAGATAAGGAGACATAAATTTTACTACTAAAAAACCAGCAAGTCAGCTAATGACTCTTCATATCAATTGTCGTATAGCATCTTTTATTACTAATCTATGTGTAGACAAAGCGTTTAAATGTTAAAATATTAAAGTTTTGAAATGGTGTAATGAAAAAATGGAGAGTTGTTGAACATCTATAATAATACATTATTTGTTTATTCTTTATAATTTCATTTTTCTAACTATTTTTTCCCAAAAATTTTGCGGGAAGTCTGTTAACATTGGTAGCATTTGATTCAAATTTTCTAGAAAAGTTTTTATATTTTCTTCACTATCATTGATTGTGTATATAGTGTGTCATCTTTGGCTAACGAAGACAATGTTTTTGATTTGTTGTTTTTTTAATTCTAGTTCTATACAATATCATACTAGACTAGTCCAAGGAATAACTTTTGTTCAAACCAATAATCAATTTTCTGAAATGGTAATAGTTATTTCGTTTACATTTATAATACCGTAATATATGTATGCTCCCAACAAAAAAAACATTAAAATAATTCAAACAATATTTTTATAAAAAGCAGACAGAATAAATATTAGTATAAATATGGAAGCAAACACAATGTATCGAACTTTATCTCTTTCAAACTTTTCTCAATTGAATACTTTTAGTTCCATTTTTTGGTATATTAAGTAAAGCTTGTTTGAATAATACTTAAGTGAATCGTTTATTCAAGAAAAAAGTCGACTTTATTTAGCCGACTTTTCCTGAACCCATCATCATAGGTCTTTTTGTTATAGAAATTTGATTTTTTTTGTTTTTGTGTTTTTGTTTATAGTTCTATTATATTTAGAAATACTTTTTTTGTCAAAAATTTGGTATTAAAGTTAATATATTTGTTTTGCATAAATAAAAAGACCTTTTATAATATTTTTTCTTGTTTTTAATTAAGAAAACACTAACTTATGAGTACTTGTATAAATTAAGGGATTATTTTTTAAGTTTTATTATAAAAAATCATGGATTTTGTAGAGATTGGAAAAAAATGGCAGAAATTTTGGAAAGAAAATCAAACTTATAAAGTAGTGGAAAAAAAAGACAAAAAAAGTTTTTATATTTTGGATATGTTTCCTTATCCGAGTGGGGCTGGATTACATGTATGACATCCAAAATGATATATTGCCACTGATGTAATAGCTCGTAAGCATATGTTGCAATGAGAGATGGTCTTGCATCCTATGGGTTTTGATACTTTTGGATTAGCTACAGAACAATTTGCAATTGCAAATAAAATAAAACCACAAATAGCTGCAGAACAAAATATTGTAACTTACAAAAAACAGCTTGAGATGTTTGGTTGTACTTATGATTGGGATAGAGAGGTTAATACAGCAGATCCTAATTATTTTAAGTGGACACAAAAAGTGTTTTTGGATTTGTATAATTCTTATTTTGATGAAAAAACTCAATCTGCAAAACCTATTACAGATTTGGAATCAAAAGTTGAAAATGGACAATTGAATATCCCTGTGTGAATGACTAAAGAACAATTTTTGGATACTCAAAGATTAGCATATATTGACTATAAACCAATCAATCGATGTCCGAGTTGTAAAACATGATTGGCAAACGAAGATTTAAATTCAGATTGAACTTGTGAAAGATGTAGCTCAAAAGTTGAACAAAAACCGATGAGACAGCGAGTTGTTAGAATTACAAAATATGCAGAAAGACTTTTGGATTGATTGGAAAGTTTACCAGAATGGACTGATTCAGCTAAAGAACAGCAAAGAAATTGGATATGAAAAAGTGAATGAACACAATTCAAAATGGAGGTAATAACCCCATCCCAAGTTAAAAAAAATGGGGGTGAGGTAGACTACATAGAAGTATACACGACTCGTATTGATACTGTTTTTGGGATGAGTTTTGTTGTTATGGCGCCAGAACATAAATTAGTAGAAAGTTTGAAATTAAAGGTTGAAAGTGGAGATGTTCAAATAAAAAATTGGGATAAAGTACAAGAATATATAGAGCAAGCAAAACATAAAACTCAGCTGGAAAGAACAGAACTACAAAAAGAAAAAACATGAGTTATTCTGGATGGCGTTTATGCTATCAATCCATTTAACTGAGAAGAGATCCCTGTTTATATTGGGGATTATGTTTTGGCAAATTATTGAACGGGAGTAGTGATGGCAGTTCCTGCTCATGATGAAAGAGATTTTGAATTTGCAAAGAAGTATGGTATTAAAATAACTCAAAGTATCGCGCCTTTGAACAAAAATCATCCTGATTATGAGTTTATTACAAAATCAGAAGTTTGTTACACAGAAAAAGGAATTCTTGTAAATTCAGGGCAATTTTCAGGACTTACTTCTGATGAAGCAATTACTAAAATGCAAGAACGACTTGAAGAAAAACAAATATGATGAAAAAAAATAAATTATAGACTTCAAGATCGAGTTTTTTCTAGACAAAGATATCGATGAGAACCATTTCCTATAGTGTTTTGTAATCATTGTGATAGTAAATTAACTATTAATTTTAGAAATAAAGATACTCGAAATGGTATTCTCTCTGGAAACAAAACCATTGAAACAAGAGCTCTCAATCCTGAAGAACCAGAAAGATTTTTTGGTAATATAAAAGCATGAGATATTGTTGTAGCAATAAACAAAGAAACCAATGAAGAATTAAGACTAAAAATTATAAAAACTTATCAACGAAAAGATCTTAGGGATATGCGAGAAAACGAGGATCATGAAACAATCAAAAAAATATACCGCAATAAAGAAATGTTTGAAAATACTAAAACATTTGATGATTTTGAATCAAAACGAGCTCTTACTGAATGATATATTGAAAAAATTAAAAAAAATGGTCTAGTATGACGAGAATTTGAACTTATAGGACCAGCTATTGTGACTATGAAGGAATCAGATTTACCACTTCTGTTACCAGATGTAGAAAATTATGAGCCTACTGGTACAGAAGAAGGACCGTTAGCAAATATTGAGGAGCGAATTAATGTAGAATGTCCAAAATGTTGATGAAANGCAAAAAGAGANTCAAACACTATGCCTGGTTGGGCTGGNTCATCTCGATACTGGATTAGATATATGGATCCTCATAACGATAAAGAATTGGTGTCTAGTGAAAAAGAAAAGTTTTGGCATCCTGTGGATATATATGTCTGAGGAGCTGAACATATTACGAGACATATGATATATGCTAGATTTTGGCATAAGTTTTTACAGGATTTATGAATTGTTTCTGTAGATGAGCCTTTCAAAAAATATCAGCATGTTTGACTTATAATGGCTGAAGATGGGCGTAAAATGTCCAAAAGACGATGAAATGTGATCAATCCAGATGATATTATAAATGAATTTGGGGCGGATGTTCTCAGAATGTATGAAATGTTTATGTGACCTTTTGATCAATCTGTAAATCGAAATACAAATGGGGTAAAGTGAATAAAAAAGTTTTTAGATAAAGTAATTAGTTTAAGATCAAAAGTTGGAAGTTGAAATTTAGATGACAAGGATATTATAAACTTATTACATAAAACTATTAAAAAAGTTTCTGAAGATATAGATGTTTTTGGTTTTAATACAGCAATATCTCAGTTGATGATTTTTGTAAATGAATTAAATACAAAAGAATATATTTCTAAAGATACTTTTGAAAAGCTGACTATACTTTTGGCACCTTTTGCACCTCACTTAGCAGAGGAATTATGGTCAGAACTATGAAATCAATCTAGCATTTTTCATCAGGGAGTTTGGCCTAAGTGCGATGAAAAGTACTTGGTAGATGATGTTCTTACTATAGCTGTGCAAGTAAACTGAAAGGTAAGATGAACCATTGAAATTAGTCCAGACTCTACTCAAGAGCAGGTGTTTGCACTGGTTAAAGAAAATGAAAAAATAAGTAAATACTTAGACTGAGAAATATTGAAAATAATTTATATTCCTTGAAAAATTTGTAATATTGTTGTAAGCTAATTTGTTTGTTTTAACTATGATCTTGTAACAAAAACATGTTTTGTAAAGTAGATTTTTTGTTTTTGACAAATTAGACATTAGTTATTTTGCTTGTTTTTTTAACCGTTTGGGAACTAAATTATTACTTGAATAAATTTGTCTACTTTAATCGGTTGTCATTTGCTGTCTATATCTAAAAGGCTTGAAATATTTCTGTGATATGTTAAATATGTTTTTGTAAAATTTACAATTTTTTATTTTACTATAGTATTGTATGAGTATTTTCAAAAAGGTATTTTTGATGACAATTCTGTTATTATTTACATTTTTTTATATAGTTTTTTCTGATGCAGTAAATACTAGGTATACAGAATTTCATTTTTTGATTGGAGATAAGTTTTATGACCACATAACAGTAAACTTGACTTGAGCAGAAACAGGTAATGCTTTGATTTATTTGGAGAATAAGTCTGAGACACAACTTGATTGAGTGTTTTCTTTTGTAGATGGCGATATAATTGAATATTGATCTACTTGAGTAAGAGTTTGTAAAAGTGACAATGAAGTAGATGTTTTTTGACAGTATGTAACAATGAATTCTAACACTTTTTCGATACCACCATATGAAGCTATTACAGGGTTTTTGGACTTGTGTTTTCCTGCCTGATATAGTGGAACTTATTATTGATGTATAGTTTATCATCCTAATATTAGTGAAAGTGATGGTAACAGCTTAAATACTGTTCCTCGTAAATCTATATTTTTGGATGTAAATGTAGGATTGGTAGATAGTTTGTTTAGATTTAAGATTTATCCGTCGGATCGTTCAAATCCCAAGAAAAAGTGACTTAGTTGAACTATACTTTTTTACGAAAAAAGCAATACTGAACAGGCTGTACTTAGTAGGCAAATTCAGACAAATTCCAATTGAACTTGAGAGTTTTTTGCTAGTCTACCAAATTGAGAATATTTTATTGTATTCAAAGGATTGGCTCATTTAGCATCGTACCTTAGTTGATTTGCTATTGTTTGAAATGCTGGTATAGAGCTTGATTTTACTACATGAGATAATTTATTTTATACTAAACCATATGGAGATGATTGATATCGTTATCAAATAGCTGGAGATTTGAGAAATATTAATTGACTCTATGATTGACAGATAAATACAAATGATATAGCAACTCTTTTTAGTACTGGCCTTTGTTTATTTAATACTCAAATTCCAGTTGATCAGTATCATCCTTGTAATTTAAATGGTGATTCTTTAGTGCTTATGTCAGATTTGTGAGTTATTGTTGCTAATATAATGGAAAATTGACCATTCTTTCAACAAGCTCCGTTGTTTTGATGATTTTAGATTTTATATTTTGTTAGTATTCTTATGAATGTTAAATTGAATCTTAAATTAAAAGTTTTTGTTTATATTTCTTTATTGTTTAGTGTTTTTTTTGCTTATTCTTTTTCTAATGAATTTCACCTTATTCCAATTTCATGAACTACCATTAGACATTATTGTAATTATCCAATACAGATAAAAATAAAAAAATGAGATTATTCATTTACTACTTTTTCTTCAATAATAAAATTTAGCACTTGAGAAATTATTATAAATCCTGCTACAATTGACATTAATCCATTTTTTTGACTGGGTTCAAAATGGAGTATTACTGGTAATTTGTTTAGTGCAGAATGAGGGAGTTTGAATCCGTTCAACGATTCAATGGAAGATGTGGTTAATTTTGATATAAAGACTAAAGAGTGATTTACTGGAGATCTTACATCGTTGAGATTTGTTAACTTTGAATGAAATGACCCTGAATTTTCACCAGAAAACACAGATGATGGAATTACTATAACTTCTAATGATATTGTTTGAGATACTCTAAGTTGAGTTACAAATGCGACATATAATATTATTGCGCGTCCTTGTAAGGAGGATATAAATCCTCCTATTATATTTAGTGGCTCTTGGTCACCAAATATAAGTTGATGAAAACTGGAATGAATACATACTATTAGACTTTTGGTTCTTGATTGGATATGAAAACATGGACATTATTGGTATCAAGGATCATGAGCAAATAATATGAATAATTATGTGTTAGCTCCGGCTAGTGTAGATAATCAAAATGGAGTAAATAATTTAACTATAAGGGTACGCATAAATAATTGATGAAATATTGAATATCCGGAATTTGACATGGATTTTTATACTGGTTCAAATCCAAGTGAATGGACTTGGAATAGTAAAAGGAGGGGATATTGGGTTGAATTCCAAAATACAATACCATTTGAAATTGAAAAACAGGTTACAATTACAATTACATGATACGATAATTATAATGTTTCTGGTAATCGTTATTTAATGAACCAGTCTTTCGTTTTTAACTCTTCTGACAATCCGACCATCAATATTATAACACCACCTCATGCTTCTAGTGGTCAAAATTATATTTTGTCTAGTATTGATTTTGTTGTTAGTGATTCTTGGGCAGGAGTAGATACGGATAAGGTGTTTATTACTATACCAAGTATATATTCGGGCACAATACTGTTGTTAACTGGATATACCTATTCATGATCCGACTTGCAATTTACATTGATTACTTGAAGTTCAGGGTTTGGTGAAGCTGGCTCTTATGATGTAAAATTGGTCCCTAAATGAAAATTCCCATCTAATACAAGAATAAACATAACAGGAATGGTTGTAGATCTAGCTTGAAACACAGGGTTTGGTAATTGGCATTTTAATACCAAGCCTAGTTGTGAAGATTTGTGATGTTTTAGTATATTAAATATAAATTTTTTGTCTGGACCGTCCTTTTGATATAATCCACGATTGTTTACCTGACAGTACTTAATAATTACCTGATTAAGTTATAACACTGCTTATCCATATTTTACATGAACTAATTGAGACACTTTGGTTTGTGGATTTGATTATGAGGGGACTGTTTTGACATGAAATATTGATATTTATTCAAATACTTGAATTATTATAAATGGTCATTTTTATACTTGAATGAATCTGTATGTTACTTGATTAGATTTTGTATACAATAATTGAGTGATTACGGTACTTGATGACTAGTTTTTTTACTTCTTGTTAAAAAATTTATATGAAAAAACTTATAACCTTTGTATTGTTTACATTATTTTTTGGAGCTAGTTCTTTGGGAGCTAGTATTTCTATTTCTCCTGAAAGTGGTCATTTTGGTAAAAATTGTGTTATGGAATTTGATATTATTGTGGAATCTTTATCTGACAATATTCTTACAGTGGATGTTTATTTGGAAAGTTCTATGGAATATGTAGATTTTGTTCCTTCAAATATATTTAAGTATTATTTACCGCCAATTATTGAAGGTAACAAAATTTATTTATGAGCTTTTTCAGAGTCATGAGTGAAGTTTGTTTGAAAGGAAAAGTTTGGTACATTGTATTTAAAAAGTGATGATGTGAGTTTGGATTGATATGTTAATTTTGATTTTAGATGACAGGGAAATACAACTGATACAAATTTAAATTTGATTTGATGAATAGATGTGTTGGATGAAGTTAAAAATTGAACTTATTACTTTGACTTGGATCCTTGTGAACAGAACATTGTAGATGATGTTGTAAGTGATATAGAATGATGATTTTCTTCTATTGATGAAGAACAATATGTACAAGATATGATATCTGAGTTTAATAAAAGATGAGTTGCTCAAAAAGTTTCATTATTTTTTTCTAAATATTGGCGAAGTTTTGCATTGTTTGTGTTAGTTTTAGCGCTTATATATGTTTTTATTAAAAATAAAAAATCTTTAAGTAAATGAAAGAAATTAAAAAAATAATATATGCTGTATTTTTGTTGTCTGTTTTGTGGGTATATGTTGACTCACAATATTATTATTTTTCTGGACCAATAAATTCTGATTGATATCAACAGGGATGTTCAAAAGAATTAGAAATTAGGTTTGATACAAAAACGGGAAAAGCAAGTGCAGGAATATTTTGGTTGAAATTGGATGATACAAAAATTAATTATGTTACTTGATGATCTTTAGATTCTGATTTGTTTGTTTGAAATCCCTTGTGATTTTCAGATCCTGTGTATATGGGCCGACATCATGATTCTGGGTATGATCCATATACGGTTTTGAATATTCAGCGTCGTAATGATTTTTGAGTTGAGTCTACTTGAGATAGACCTTTTGGTGTTGTAAAATTTGTTCCAAAATATCATGTTACATGATATACGGTAGATTTTGGAATGGTGTATATATCTTGAAGTAATTGGACAACGGAAACAACATTATCTTTTGAGTGAGCAGATATTATCAATCCAAGCCAGCAAGCCTTGCGTTTAACAGGGACTATTGAGGTTGAACAGAAACCTTGTACTCTTGATACAGTTGCCCCTATTGTGTCAGATAAAAATTATGTAAATTGATCCACTAGAAATATAAATTCCGGACTAAATGTAGAGTTAACTGATTCAAATGGAACTGAGGTTCCTTATGTGTGGAGGAATGGAGCGTGGACATGAAACATTTGGGGCATCAATAATCAATACTGAGTGGATACCTCAACTATAAATGTAAATGTTTCTTGAAATGGTTATTCTGTTACTTTATATAGCAATAATTTTCATATTAACCCATTGGGTACAGGGAAAACTTGGCAAGATTTAGATAGAGATTATAAAATAACTTTGAGCTCTTGAGAGCTTTTTGATTTTTGAATAGAGAAATTAATTACTATTAAATATATAATAGAAGATCGTGCATGAAATAAAGCAAACGCTATACACTTATTTAATCAACCTAAAAACCCGTGGGTAAGTGAAGTTTCTCCAAGTAATAATCAGTCTGATGTTGCATCAAATTCTGTAATTAGATTCAATGTACATGATGATCGAGCTTGAGTGGATTCGGGAACAATTAATCTTGTACTTAGTTGAAGATGAAATACATTTTATGCTAACTACTCTTATCTTGATTTTGAGTTGACACCTATTGGTTGAAGTGCGAATTTTGATGATTACAATGTTGTGCTTCAATCTCATGCACCATTCCCTTCATCATGAATAATAGCTATGAGCGTATCTTGATATGATTTGGCTTGAAATGGAGGCCTGCTTTATAGCTGACAATTTTTTACCAAAGCTAGTTGTGAGGATTTTGGTTGTAGTTCAACAAATATGGTTAAAATTAGTACTTGAAATTTATTGAATTTCATAAATTATTATCATAATGTACTATATATTTCTGGAGGCGTAAACCCATCTCTTATTCGCGATGGTGGGAATACGGGATATATAAATTGTAACTTACAAAACAATTTCTTATCCATATATGGTTGATGAGCGGGTTGAACATGATGGGAATTTCGCTGAAAGTCTGCTTTTGATGAATTACAAATAATATGAGATGATGTAATAGCAACATTGAGTGGAGATGTTTTGACTTTGGAAAGAATAAATGTATATACTCCTCCGCCAATAACAACAGATAATATTGATGGTGAACGGATAAAAACTGATTTTTTGGTAGAATTGATCGCAGAAGCTACATCATGACAATGAGTGGCTAATACTTATTATTGTACTTGAATTGACACAAGTTGTACACCATTTATCATTTGAACGCCACCTGTTACAACATTTACAGTAACTTGTCCAAACAATACAACTTGTCCATCACAATATGTGAGATATTATAGTGTAGATACTGCTTGAAATGAAGAATTGCCAAATACATCATTACCGATAAAAATAGATAAACAAGGTCCAGAATTTATATTCAACAATGATTTATGAGAAGAATGTCTTGATTGAACTTTAACAATAACAAGTGTATCAGATGGTAATGGTGTCTGATTACATAATACTCCATATAGTTTCAATGGAAGTACTTGGTCGACAACGACAAGCATAATTATAAATGCTCAACAGCCATGAACAGTAACGAGAACCTGATATGTGAGAGATGCTTT
>JGI24711J26586_10002369_pt1 | contig 13430 bp, 1 predicted proteins | sample BioPla3DNA1_FD_26586 | JGI IMG/M metagenome (IMG submission 26586)
TACGAGTAGTCGTGCTAATGAGGGGTCGCAGAACGTAAGTGCTACCGGCGATATGTATAGGTCGCAGAGTAGATATAGTAAGGGTGCTGATATGGTTTATGGTGGTGCTGTCAGCGACGACCCGATGCGTACGAGCGACATCATATTCAGAGAAATCAATAAACAGCAAGAAATAGCCGCTGTGGCAGCGGGAGGCTACGATTCGATAAAGAACATTGGAAAATTAATTAAGAGCGGNGTAACGGCTAAAAACGCTGCTAAATTGGCTTCTGAGGGTAAGAACCTCGCTCAGACAGGAGAGAATNTCTTCGACATATTAGGAGGTGGTAACCGTAAAGAGTTTGGTAGCAAGGGTGAGAAGGCTAACCTTGGCAGTACGTTTAACAAGCTGTCAGGGAAAGAAGATTTAGATGCTCTGATAGGTATGTTCAGCAAGAAGAATAAGACAGCCAATCCTGATATGACTGCTGTAGGTAATGTGTACGAAGGGTTGCAGAATAAAATGGTTCATAAACAGCCTTTGTCTGAAAGTGATTTCGCTAAAGACAAACGGTATATAACCAATGACGTGATGAAAGATATGAAGAACACACAGACGATGATGAATGCAAAGCATAAGAATTACAGTATGCTTTTCAACGGCAGTTCTGTGGCAAGCATTTGATGAGAGATGAAAGAATGGAGAGAGGACAGAAAAGCTTTGAAGCGTGAAGCTAAACATAAGAAGATGAGGGATAATAAAAAACAATATAAAAGAGAGGAAAAAAGAAATGGCATTTTTAGCAAGTAAATACAGTTACGGTGTTGATGTTAATAATGTAGATTTGTTAGCCCCTTTGTTTGCACAGCCTAAGAGGGAGGCTTTGAAGTTTAGCGACCCTGTAGACGTGCAAGGCTACCAAACGCAAGCATCAACGTTAAGTTACTCTATAAGTGAGATGGATAACAACATAGCGTTGTTAGAGCAGAGAGTGAATAACGGTGAGACGGAGCTTATCCCACAGCTCGTGCAGTTGAGGAATGCTCGTGCAGGCTTGACATCTAACATCAATCAGGTGAAAGCTAATTACGAGAACGGCACTAACGACCTCGAAGACAACAAGAGGTTCTGGAACGGCTCTAATGTGAGCGACAACGGCACTATCGGTTCTTTCTTTAGTTATGCCTCTACATTAGACAGCACTTTAAACCCCTCGATAACGAACCAAAAAGAACGACATAATTTTGTTAATAACACTATGTCGTTGTATGACAAGAACGGTATTTTTAAATCGTTTTACTCCCCGAAGCATTTCAACACCGATGAGATGAATACGATAATGCTTAATTTAGGTGCAAGTGGATACACTTTAACTTCTAATACCGACGCTTATAGACAGGCTCATTCGTATATGAATAATNACTTTAGTGTCGGCAGTGAGATAAAGGATAACTATCAGCAAATAGGCTTACAGGCTATCGCTTTTATGGCTGCCTTTCAGGGAGACGAGAAGTACAAGCATCAAGCTATTGTTAAAGGTGCGGATATATTAAATCGAGGCGGTACGTATACTAAGAAAGACGGGAAGCACCATTTTAACATTCAAGGGGCTTATAATATGTGGGCTTCGGAGGACGGCGCTATCTACCAATCTGTGTCGTACTACGATAAGGACGGTAATAAGTATAGCGGTTATAGGATGTCGCAAGGTGTTGAAGATAATTTTTATATTTTCAATTCTAAAGGCGATGCTAAGCTTGTCAGTGAGACGGACAAGAGTAAATATACTATGTATTATGACAGACAGATGTTACATCCTATTAAGGATGGCGGAGAGCGTTCAGAGAAGTCTATGCAGGCATTGTACAACCTATTAGCTATTGCCACCGACAAAGACGACAAGACGCTATCTAATATCCTTGCTGCTTCTGCTTCTGATGAGGGCGTAGACGTGCGACATTATGCTTTCTCCACTTATGAATATGAGAACCTCCGGATAATCGCTAAGGAGCTTAACGATTTCGGCTACGACACTGACGGCATAATCAGGGAGCAAGCTGACTATTTTAATGAGGACGGCACTATCAAAGAAGACCAGATAGAGGCGTACGACGTCGCACGTACCCATTTATACAATATGCTTAACACCGTTGTCTCCACTACTGCTGAGCAGATAGGCTTTGCTGAGGTGCAAGACATAGCCTTTATGAGGGTCAATGCACAAAGGCAAAGAGAGATTAAAGGTTCGTTTAGGATTAACCCTGATAGTCAGAAACCGGAGCAAGATAATACTTCTTTCTTTGACGGTGATGATTTCTCTATTAAGAGCGTAACGTATATGCAGGGTGGAGAAGACCCTATAATGGGTACGGGTGATTTGTATTTGACTTCCGTCAAGCAGAATGTTGCCGACCTTGTTTTTGGACATGATGAGTGTGAGATGTTAAATCAAGCAAATCAATTGGCAGAAGCCACCTTTATACGTTCGATAGGGAATGTCAATTTGAATAAATTGACTATGTCATTTCAGCCGTATGCTACTACCAATAATACTGTTTCTATTGTCGGTATTGACGGTAAAGACCATGTATTCACTTACAATGGTGATGGCGACGGAGCTTTCATTGTCAAGGTCAATAATCAGATGATTTCAGGGTTGTCGAGTAAGGGTAATTTGTTTCAAGGCTTAGAGGGTAAGCCTTTGGGTTTTGATGANGAGGGTAATATTTTAGGCGATAGGGCTATGTATATGTCCACGTATGTTCTTATCCCTACCGACGACTATTTATCTCAATCTTATATCACTGTTGATTTAGATGAGGCTAATATTGATTATTTCAAAACACAAGAATTAAAAACAGATAGAAATTTCTTTAAAAGAGCTTGGGATTTTATAGCAGGTGGTACTTTTGGAGACGTTAAGATTTCGGATTTGATGAGTGAGTTTGCAGGACAGGCAAAGGAATATCAAAGGATTACACCTACATATTATTATTCTAAATCCGACGCTGGAAGATTTTTGCGTCATGTAATAAGTGAGAATCAAGAAAAGTATGAAAAAGAATATAAAAATAAAGGAGGAACTGTTTATAGAAAAGAACAAGGAAAAACACATATGTGGACTGATGAGTTTATAGACTATCTATGGACTGATGAGTTTATAGACTATGTGGATGAAAGGCTTCGAGAAGATGTAGAGGAAATGATAAAACAACAATTAAAAGAACAGGGTATAATCAAGAAGAATGAGCAGACAGGGAAGTATTATATTACTGTTACAGCAGAACAGGCTTACGGTAGTAAAGAAAATGCTATTAAAGCTATGGCGTATAACAGCGAAACTAACCGTAATGGTCTTATCTTAGTAGAAAAAAATGGAGATAAATGGACTGAAAACACAAAAGGAAAATATAAAAAAGATGGTTATGTTATTGTTCAGACAGGCATTCCAATTGACAAATTAGACTATAAATACAACGAGCTAGTCAAACAATTTGACGCTAAACAAAAACAGATGTTAGGACAGAGTGCAAGCGTAACATCGGCAGTATACGAGAAGAAATAAAATAATGATATTATGGAAATGATAGATAACGATAAGGATAAAAGTAAAAATCTTAAAGGTAGTGTGTTGAGTGCTCCGGACGACGTTTTCATACGTCAGATGGAGCAAGCCGAAACAGGGGTGTCCGACAGCGACAACCCCGAAGCTGTAGACTTAGTGAAGTCGTATATAAGCACGTTACAGGCTAACCCTGAAGGTAACATCAGACCGCAAGATATGCTCTTTGACTATAAGAACATAACAGGCATAGAAATTAACGGTAAGAAGAAAGGACTGCTATGGACGATGAATGCGAGCAACGACTACTATAAGGCTATGTATCCTAACCTCACCGATGATATGTTAGACGGTATGCGGGAGCTGTATACAGGCTGGCAAAGCCTGTATAATACAGGCGAGATAGGCAACTACGCAACAGGTAATGCCGACGGCAAGAACCTATCGCACGTGATACATTCTATGTACGGAATGAATACTATCTCTAACGTTAAGTTCACACATAATGTCAACCCTAACACGTCGGCACAGATGAAAGATTATTATTTGGATGCCGACGGCAACATACAATCGGGGTCGCCTGCTATAAGAGACTTCGCTCCCAGCGGTAAGAGCGGCTATTCGTATCCGTTGACGGTATTACAGCAAGACCCTTACGGAGACGGTTATGTGTATAGGGTCATAGACACCAAAGATAAGACCACGCACGGTCTCGCCACTACGATGCCTATTGGTGGAGAGATGTTCATCTATAGACCACGCCAGACGGCAAGTAGGCTGTTAGAGAAAGGTAAGTACTTCACTTATGTAGATAGCGACGGCGTAGAGAAAGAAGTTAAGTCTATCATTATAGATGAGAACGGTAATAGATATACTACTAACAGGTTTCTCGGTGGTCAAAAAGAATATGATGATTATGATTTAAAAGAGGCGTTAGATTTAAAAGATGTCTTAGAAAAGCAGTTTGGCGGTAGCTATGGCGACTTAGGTGCTGCCACGTTCACCGTGTGGAGCGACAAAGACGCTATCAGCGTCAAGCAATATAAACAACCCACATATTACAAAGACAGGAATAGCTTTATGTCTTGGTTGGGGCATTCTTTTAAAGAGTCGTATTTCGATATGTACGCTTGGATAGGCAATATGATATTTGATAACAAGAAGTGGGACGACATATATTACGAGAACCTTATGCGTAAGTACCAGAACCCTGTTGGCATCCCTTCTATCACTGAAAGTCCGTATTACAACAGGAATATAGCTACGATGACGGGGGATTTGTTAGCACAGATGTTACCGTCTATAATAATGGCAGTTCTGACAGGAGGTGCTAGTGCTGGTAGTATAGCTCTCAAGGCGGGTCTAGTAGGAGCTAAGGGTGTTGCTAAGGGTGTTGCTAAGGGTGTTGTTAAGAATACTGTTAAAGCCACTGCTAAGGCTACAGTTAAGAAGCAGGCGGTAAATCAGGGTGTACGTTCTGGGGTGTTCTTAGGACGTGAGGGTGGTATGCTTATGGTCAAGCAGCCTCTCAAGCAGACTGTCATCAAGCAGCACGGCAAGCGGTGGCTACGTACGGCAAGCTGGTCAGTACCCGCAGCGGGGCAGTCGGGCTTCGGNACGTACCGTGAAGGGTTGGAGTCGGGTGTCGCAGACCACGATGCAGCAGGAATATCATTGCTTGCAGCAGCGATAACATTAGGGACGAGTCGTCTGTTAGAGCCTACGTGGATACGTTCGGGTATGTTCGTTAAACTCGATAAGAACGNCGTCAATAGCACCGTTAATAATTTAGTTTCTAAAATGGGTTTGCAGGTTGTTACTAAGGAAGGACGTTCTAAATTCGTTAGAAACGGCATTACGGAGTTGTTGAAGAATGTTCAAGGCAAGGGTGTCGGAGCTTGGTCGTTGGAACTCGGTCTTAACGCTTTTATGGAAGGAGCGCAGGAGTATGTAGAAGGGACTATGATAGGCTGGACGCAGATGATATATAACAAATATAACAGAGGTGATTATTCTAAGCGTGTTGGCGAGGGCTTGTACGACGTGGACGGTTTCTTTAGTGCTGACAGTAGTGAGTTTATTTTAGGTTCTCTTATGGGCTTTGGTGCGTCTGTGATACCGAGTATGACAACGCTTGGTTCTGCTATACGGTACAGCAAGGAGAAACGTGCTAAGGACGACAACTATATGTTATATTCGTTGTTTGCTGCTAAAGGCACTGACAAGGTGGTTAAGGAATTTCAATCTAATATATTACAGCGACGTGCTAACGGTCAGCTTGGAAGTACTAACCACGATATAAACGGCAATCAGATTAAAATGGATGCTGACGGCAATCCTATAGGTGAGACTATGGACATCTCTGATAGTCCTTTTGCTGCTGTGTTAGGGGACACCTTACGCACGGAGGCGGATATGAATGCTTATAATATGTTGATGGAAGGGTTGCGTGAGGCTGAGATATTCGACTATATCAAGGGTACTAAGATTTCACAGGATGTAGACAGCGACCTTCTTATCAGTGCTGACGTGAAAAACAATATGGCTGTCGAGGCAGCATTAGCATATAAGAATGTAAAGCAGAAACGTGAGCGTATTGAAGCTATACAGGAAAGTCTCAATGACCCTAATCTTAAGAGTGAGGAGAAGGATAAGCTCACCGATGAGTTGGATACTTTAACGGCTACAGACTTAAGGAATGATAACACTCTTGCTTATTGGGAGAATAAGTTAGACCATTGGAGTAAACCTTTGGATACTGTCGAGTATGACGGTAAGGTGTTGACGGGATATAAGTATAGCGAGGGTATACGTAGGAGTATTATCAACACTTCTTTTGCTGCTGATAAATATATCATCACTAAGGCTTATCAGTTGGGTATGGATGTAGATGAGAATATAGCGGGCAGTAAGGGCTTTGCTGAGTTGTTTGCTAACTCGGATAGGTTCTTGGATATTTTTCACGCTTACCATGAATATTTCGGTAGGGTAGAGCCTAACTCTATAAACGTGAAAACGGGCAAACCTGTTTATAACGGCTTATCGGGGCTTTTTAAAGCATTTAACGACAGGGTAGGGCATATACATTCCCAAGAGACCAAAGATGCAGCAGATACCTTAAAAAACGCCTTAAAAGGGAAATTAGGAAACATAAAGGGATTGATAGAAAAAAGACGTAAGGGGGAGATAGACATCGTAAGCCTACAGCAGGCTGTCAACGACGAGCTGAAAGACATCTTCGGAGGCGAGAGCTTGGAGAGCGTTGGCAAGCAGTTGGGGTGGACGTACGACGGCTTCACGGAAGCATTAAGCAATGACATAACAGACATAACAAGTGCTTTAGGAGATATAGATAGTTTAAATGAAGCGATGAAAGATACGGAGGTAGATGATATGCTTCAGGAGTACTTCACTATACAAGACGCTATAAGCAAGAATGTAACGGATGCTTTTCAAGGTATAGACAGTTATGTTACCGAAGGTCGTTTGGAAGCTGAGGAGCTGACGGTAGAGACGATAGAAGCTGACAGCGTTCAGTCGACGGACGACAAACAGAAGTTGGATAAATTATTTGAGGAGATAAAGAACAAAGCTATCAGCGGTATTATGCTTTATGAGATAGCACCGATGGAAGACATACCTTTAATGTTTAGAAACTACAGTCTTGCAGACCTTATCAACTTCATAGATGCCAATAAGACATCGCCTATGGATATGAATACTATGTTGGCATTAGATAAGGCTATAAGGATATATAAGGCTCATATGAACAATATCGGTATGTACCTATGGGGCTTGGAGACGTTGAAGGCTACTGCCGATACCAACCAGATGTTGAAGGAAGGGCATACTTACGACAACCAGATAACACGACGTTTTATAGATGAACGTGCTAACTTAGAGATGAAGTTGAAAGATGACCACGATAAAATATCGTTGATGTACGAGAATATGAAGAAGAACGGTTTCTCTAAGCTCAAAGAGGAATTACGGTATCAGGCAGCACATCTGTCCAATACCAATATGTATATGACGGATACCTTATACCATACGGCTATACCGTACCTCACAAGGTTCTTCGACGTTAAGGACGGCGTTGTGTCGTTGCCCGACAATCTTCCGGACGGCACGGTAGAGAGCTTCCTTAAGAAAAGGATAGAGCTTTACTTGGAGAAGAAGTATCCTAATGAGAAAGAGCGTAAGGCTAAGCTACAGGAGATATTAAAAGCTATGGATGATAACATCCAAGATGTGAAGAAGGTGTTAGACGCCTATTTCAATGCTGTGCAAGACCTAATGAACAAATGGTACGGCACGCCACAGCAGAGCGNTAATAGCGGTACTGTAAATCTTCACGACCCTAATGCTGTAAACATTATGTTAGAGCGTCTGTTTAGCGATACAAGCCAAAACCAAGAGAAAGCTATTACTGACTTCACGGCTATGATGAATGAGATGTATGTGTTACAGTGGAAGTACAGAGAGCAACTGAGTGGTAAGATGACGCCGTTCTTGTTGTGGACGGAAGCGGTAGCGGAACATAATGATTTAGTTTATAAAGCATTGNGTGAGCACAAAGGCATTAAACTGTATATTCCCGAAGACAGCACGACGACAGGTAACGATATTGTCTATAGAGGGACTTTTGCTCCCGGAGACTTACAGCTTGGCAAGTCTATGCTGTTCGATACCGTCAACGACATTCAGCGTAGCGACTACAATGAGCTTGTGAACATAGCTACGACACGTATGCTGATGACACCCGAAGAATTAAAAAGCTATGACAGCACTAAAACGGAAGCGTTAAGAGACGCTCTCCTTGACAAGATAGAAAATAGTAAAGTGAATAGGGATACGGCATTGCATTATATCGTTACCAATATGGGGATAGACAATTTTATGGGTGGTAACAATATGACGGTGATGCAGTGTTTAGGACATATCAAGCAGAATGTCATAGACAGCCTTATCGACAGAATGCAACTTAACGGCAGGAAGTTAAGCGATAGTGTTGCTAAGAAGATAAGGAAGGCTATCGTTATCAAAGACGGCATAATGGATGAGGAGGCTACTATGAAGTCTCTTTTAGATGTGTTGGAAGATATTAAAGATATAGATGACTTGGGAGCTACCGCTAAGATGATATATAGCTCTCTTAACACGGCTATCACCTTAGAACAGGAGTATGCCGTAATACATTTAGTGTCGAGTTTCTATCGTCATTCCGACGGCAATAATATGTTAGGAGTGCTGATGGAAGATAAAGATGCTGCTACTTTGTTGGATAAGTCGGTGGCTGTTCTCGGTGCAGGAGGCACAGGTAAGAGTACTATGGTGTTAGAGAACTATTATTATGTTACTAAGCAGATATTGACTAAGGAGCGTAAGACGTACAACGGCAAGGTGATACCTACTAAAAAGAAAGTTAAGATATTAGTGGCTTCGCCTACACACGCTGTGAACAATATTCAAGAGGCTAACATCAAGAAGGTCTATGGCGACGAAGCCGATGTTGTTAAGATTACCTTTCACGATATGCAAAGTATGAACCTTAACGATATAGATATTATNGTTATTGACGAGGCGTCGTTGATAGATAATAATAAAAATAAAAATGCTGCTAAGNAAGACAAGCAGTATTCCGATTATGGTGTCTTGATGGATATGGTTCGCAGGGTAAACCCACAGCACGTGGTTGCTATCTACGATACTAATCAGACTGCTAATATGCGTAATTATTCAGCCCCTGAGATAACAACTATGTTAGGGGAGCGTACTATACCGTTGCAGATGCGACACCGTACAGGCTACGTAGACTTAAATGTACTTTCTAATATCTTTAGCGACGACGCTTATGCTGTTCAGTGTACCGCTAACAATGGTCTTGTGCCGTTGACGAGGAATGGCGTACCTTTCAATGCTAAGTGGAAGAAAGACGTAAACGGCAATAAGAAGGGTGTCAGGATAACAGGTAATGTCAGCGATGTCATACAGGACTACTTAGATGCTAAGAAGACCAATAGCGACGGTAATATGATAATAGTACGCACNGCTGAGGATAAGGCTAACCTACTTTCTAAGTATGAGAGCTTAGGTGTAGTCCCCGAAGATGTTTATATTTTAGAGTACGGAGATAAAGATTTTAATGTGTCGGGACGTAATAGCAGGAATGTCTTTGTTATTGTCGACGGCAAGTATATTGACAAGGCAGCACCCATTTTAAAAAGTGATTTATATAGACTACACGCCAAGATGCTCAACACGGCTATCACACGTCTTCGTGGCGACGGCTATGTTAGCTTGTATTATCCTAATGGCGATGTTCATTCCACGGAAGTGGAAGCTAATGATATATTGTTGCAGTATAAGAACACTTTGGATATAGACTATAGTGTTGATACTAAAGAGATAATAAATGAGTTTGGTTCTATGGCAGTTACGGCATTACGTTTACAGAATAATTCTTATATACGTATGACAGACCCTGAACAAGAGACACCTCAATCTACCACGCAAGAGACACCTCAATCTACCACGCAAGACATACAACAGGTGTATGAGGATATAAGCGACACTATGGCTGACGTGATAGAGGAGATGCGTAGCGAAGAAGCTATCGACGGTGCTAAGCCTATATCCGATAAGGTGTATGAGAATATAAGTGGCACTNACGAAGTGGCTATGAATGTAAATAATATTGTCCGTGAGGGTTTGAAGATAATATACAGGAAGGTGCAAGAGGGCGTGTTGAATATAAGCAAGTTCAGCGTACAGCCTAACACTGCCGATTTTGATAAGGTGTATGGAGATATTATCAAGGCTATCGCTAAGCATTACGCCACACAAGGGATAAATATGGGTAATTACACCGAAAAGGATATTCTCTATATCATCCATAATGTCGTACTGAATAGCATATCCGACACCGGTATTCAGGTGATGGCGGATATGAATAAGCACACGGCTATAATATCGCCTAATTTAAATGTCAATATAGGCGGTACGGACTATGTAGCCACTCCTTTTATGGTTAATGTGGTGGGTTATGAGACGAATGCCGATAAGACACTCACTCCTATCTTTGATATTTACGAGTTGGACATATCGCAATCGCCAAGGAATAATGTTGACGAGGTTGCGGAAGGCAATAAGAAGAAGGCTGCTTATGCTATAGCTATATTAGCAGCTAAAGGCTATAAGGTAAACAAGGTTCACTTCTTGAATTTCGTTCTCACTCCCGGCAAGCGAGTAACGACGACTTTCAACAATAGGTTTACTACCGACGATACCATTTTTGTTTTCGACGGCAAGAGTTACGAGAGCATATATAGCTCTATTAAGTCGGAGCAGGGTGAGGAAGTCAAGGTGGAAGATATTTTTGCCGACAAGGATGCATTGCTTAAATTAGGCGTTATAATGCCTTTAGAGGACGCTGAGCGTAATAGTAGGTATCAGAACCTAAAAACAAAGAACGTTTCTTATATTGTCGGGAAAGAGCTTAAAATGGTAATGGGAGATAAAGTTGTCTATTATCATCTTGCCAATGGCGATGTGTTGACGGATGTAGAGTTTGGTCNTACCTATCAGAGGGTGGAGAATAAAGAGAAGAAGCAATATTATTTTGGTGCTACCCAGTATGGGCATATACGTACGCCGTTGAATGCTATCCCTGCTATAGCTGTGCAAGGACAGAACCTTCCTCAGAGCAGGGTAGAGTTCTACGACCATCCGTTTTTTAAGAAGCTACGTGGCGACGGTGCTTATAAACTTAAAGGTAAGGAGGTAAAAGCGGAATACCACGAAGAACTTTCTTTCTTCCAATGGGATAGTAAGACTGAAAGCACTAAGAGCGTTACTTATTATAATGTGGTGTTATATAAGGATGGCGACAAGATAGTAGGTGTTCAGGAGCGTTTACGTTTCAGCAACAACACCGAAGCTACACGTAAACAACTTGACGCTATGGTTGCCAAATATGTGAAGGCTAAAGATGAAAAAGAAGCAAGTGATATATTGAATGATATAGAGCGGTGGCTTATGGACTGTGAGAAGCAGTATTCGGAAGACCACAGCTTCGATGATAGCAATGTGGCTTATCAGATAGATAAGATAAAGAATATCCGCAAGGTGGCATTTAAGCAAGGGAGTTATGTTGTTGGCGATGTCAGCAATGGCACTCATATCATTAGTGAGATTGCTTATCCGTTGCAGGAGCTTGTCGGCAGAAGGGTAAATAAAGGAGAGAGCATAGTGGATTGGGAGCAAGCCGATAGTAATAGGTTCAGCGTTATTGCTACTTTTATGATTGACGGACGGAAGGTGGATATACACTGCGATGCTGCTAAGGTAGACGATAGCTATATCGCTAATATGAAGACTATGGCTAAAGACTTTCGTAAGAGGTATAATAAGATATTAAAAGGTGATGAGGCTGCTATAGGTAATGACATAGCACGTTTAGCTATGGAAATGCAGGCGAGTGAGCTTACGGACTTCTTATACGCTAACAGGGAGAGATTAGAGAAGGTTAACCTTTATGATTTCAGCAAGAAGTTTATTGATTTTAAGTTGGGCAATAAGAAGAAAGTTAAAGGTGGTAAGGTCAACGTTAAGAATACTATGGCTAATATGTTAAATCAGATAGACCTTGCTATTAAGATTGCAGACAACAGCAGGAAGGGAGCTTTGGATATGGCTTGGAATAAGGCTATCTTTATGACTAATGTCCTTGCTGCTTCCAACGAAACATTGTATTTAAACAATCTTGTCTCTAAGGTTATCGATGTATCTACGCCCACGTTAGAGATTACCGAGAAGGGTGCTGACTTTAATGATGTGTCAAGTGAAGAGATTAGTGACGAATTAAAAGATATTTTAACGCCAAAAGAAGATGTATATAATAGAGAATTATATTTTTCAGGTGTATTTCAAACAAGTGATGAATACGATAATAGAGTTAATAAAGAGTTAGAACCATTTTTATTACCATTAATAAAAAAATATGTTAAAAAATTAATGGTTGAAGCAGGTGTTCATTCTTCTGATATTAAAAAATATAATGAAAAAATAGATAAAGCTAATACTATTGAAGATTTGCCAAATATTGAATATTTTAATAAATGGGGAATTACTAATGCGGAAAAATCTTGGACTACTCTTTATTATGATAGGCAATTTATAATTAATATAATATATAGTAATATTGAAAATTTACCTTTGGATATATTATTCAAAGATGATATTGTTAAGAAAAATGGAAAATATTATGCTAAAATAAAAAAATTTAAACCTAATAAAGATACAACTGGAGACTACGGTAATGTATCTTCTTGGCATAAAAGTAATAGTTACCCTTCAAAATATTATGATTATACAATTAGAGCTAAATTCAAGCCACAGAGTGTAGGTTTTGGCAAATATGATTATTACAGTGGTTATGATAATGATTATTATTCTGAAATGTATATTCCTGAATATATAATTAATGAAGAAGTTGAAATAGATATTCATGATACATTTTCAAGAAATAAAAAACGTTTAAATAATGAAGGGAAAATTAATGTTTGGTTTGACACTGCCGAAAACATAGAAGATACTGATAATGCAATAATTGACGATGCTTATCAAAAAGACCCTTTATTTGATGAGGTCACTAAATATTTTAACTTAAGAAAAAATAATCAAACAACCTCAGAACAAAAACAACAAGCTCAACAGTTATTTGAATCTAATCCTAAATTAGCTAATGCTGTATATAAAACTTTAGGGTTTAAATCTGAAGATTATACAGGTATTGGAACAGAAGATTTAGATAATCAAGTTAAGGGAGACCCTTTCTTTAATAATAATGAGGGTAATGGTTTTAGTGTCTTTAGGATTTCTAAGGAG
>JGI24711J26586_10002371_pt1 | contig 13421 bp, 13 predicted proteins | sample BioPla3DNA1_FD_26586 | JGI IMG/M metagenome (IMG submission 26586)
GCTATAAAAATCCACTCGGGATATGTCTCGTGAAGCGCGCGAAGCGCCGGCTTGTAGCTCTCCGGGAATCCTTGATCCGCCAAATGATATTCGAAATCGTGATCGTCTTCTATGATGGGAGGCGCGACAATGGGCGTATCCGTCAATGTCACAAGCGGTGAATGGACATAGCCTTCCAAATCGAGGGAGATGGCNCGAACGTAATACCACGTATCGACGCCATTCACTTCCTTGCCCGTTACTTTCACGAATACTTCAACGCGAGTACCGCGCGGCAACAAAGAAAGCCTCGAAGAATCNGTCGTCGGTTGACTTCTCAGATAACTTCCATTCGCCGAATTCGTATAACCGATCCGGTTAATCTCTTCTCCCTCGGGAGGAGCGGCATATAACGCCATCGTAAAACAGGCAGACGAGAGCAGGACAGCGACAAGAAATAATGCGATAGAACGCTTGATATTCAAACGTCCGCGTGCCATCCATGTATCGAATTGTTGTGATTTCGCCATCAGGCTTCTAAAAATCAAGTCAATACCTCGTCCAGCTCATAATGAACATAGTTAGACATATTTTACGCCGCTTGCGTATATTCGGTCAAACAATTCACGTATGATCAGGCACGCTGTATCACGTTTGTCATCGTATTGCCGTATCGTCGCAATCAGTTTATTTCAAATTGAAGTCAAAGTTGATCTCATCGAGCGATTTCGCGTACGCGGGAAGTGCATTCTCCTTAAACCAATCGACCTCCGGCAAACGGAACGCGTCGAGTCGCTCCCCTACCTCGACCTTCGCGCGCTCAAATTCGCGGTTACCGACCTTCTGCTCGTCGAGGCACTTAATGTAAGCGGAAAAACAATCGGCCGCTTTGACGAGGTTCAGCGCCTCCGAGACAACGACGTCATCGGTATCGGGAAGCAGGAATTTCCTGTACTCGCACGCAAGATCGTCCGGGAGCATGGCGAGCAGAACTTCGCTAGCTTCCCGTTCAATCTCCTTATAAGTCGTTTCCATCGGACGGTTATGGTATTTCAACGGTTTCGGCATGTCGCCCGTGATAATCTCCGGCAGATCGTGGTATAGGGCCAACGTTGCGACAAATAGAGGATCGGGACAGACTCTCCCATCTGAGAATTTCATCTTTCGAACGATTGCGAGCAGATGCGCAATCACCGCGACATCATGCGAGTGTTCCTGGATGTTTTCAAGTTCCGTATTTCTCATCAACCCCCAACGATTGATGTAGCGCATACGGTGAATCATTGCAAAAAAAGAAGTATTCATGGCCATCAATATCCTTTTACTGTCACATCCCGTAAATCGTATTGAACATGCGGTTGGCATACGGATCGGTCATGCCCGCGATGTAGTCGGTGACAATACGCAGCGATCCGGCATCTTTCTCCGGATGGCGATTCATGTAATCCCAAAATGCGACGGAAGGAATCTCTTTGCTGTTCGGCTCGCCTTGCTCCGCACATTGCAAGTAATATTCAAAGAGTCCCTCCAACACATTGCGCACTTGATTCTCATATCGCTTGACGCGCGGGGCTTTGTAGATTCTTTCAACGTTGATAAAAATGAGACTCTGAAGAGCCTCCCCGATTTCATCGCTCATGGCAATCGCGTCGGAATCGACGCTGTTTTCGACAATATCTCTCACCAACGTATTGACGATCTCTCTGTTGTTGTTGCCGAGAGTCGCACGAAGGTCGCTCGGCAGTTCCTCAAACGACAACAACCCGCTACGCGTGGCATCTTCAATATCGCGACCGACGTAGGCGATCCGATCGGAAAACCGAACGAGGCATCCCTCAAGAGTCGCCGGCGGATCGTGAACAAGCGAACCTTTTGCGAGGTCTTCCTCGCGTTTGTCGCGTTTTGGAGTGAGCTTGAACTCGTCGTATCGTTCACCGCAATGCGACGCGATCCCGTCTCGCACTTCAAACGTCAAGTTGAGACCGTGTCCGTCATTGTGCTCAGACAGAATATCGATCACCCGCAGGCCGTGACGTTCATGCCGGAAAACGAAGTCGCTTCCGTAACTGCGCAGGAGGTCGTCTAGTGTCGCTTCTCCGGAATGGCCGAACGGCGCATGCCCGACGTCATGTCCGAGCGCAATCGCGCGAATCAGGTCACGATTCAGTCCGAGCGCACCTCCAATCATCTCCGCCAGATAGCTGACATATTGAACGTGTTCCATGCGCGTGCAGACGTGGTCGTTCTGAGGATCGAAGAAAACTTGTGTCTTGTGACGAAGTCTGCGGAAAGGCATCGAGTAAATAATTCGTCCGATGTCGCGCTCGTAAGCCGTGCGAACAGCGCACTCGCTTTCGGGACGCGTGCGACCGCGACTTTGCGAAGAGAGAGATGCTCTCGGGTTCAGCAAGTTANGCTCCGCCCGCTCTTTTTGCAAGCGGGGGCACAGATTAGAAGTACAGGCATCAAACAACATATTGTCCATCATTGTCAGTCCCTCACACATCATTCATCGATTGATAACGACGACTGGCTCGCCATAAAGCGCTTGATGTTNCCATCGAAATCAATGACTAAGATCGCGTCGTCGCCGGTCTCTGTTATGTTTTGAATCTCTCCGATACCGAACCTCACATGACGAACTGAATCACCGGGCTTAAGNTTGGATGGATCGAGACCGGACGACTTTTTCTCCGTCAGCTGACCCAAGTGACGTCTCGTCACCGCCTTGTACTCGCGTTCGTCATCCAACGCGGCAGCTGTTTGTTTCTTTTTCAAAATATGGCCGACCATCTCGGCAAAGAATTCTTCATGCCCCGAGTAACTCGTGCTGCCGGTTTCTCTGTCAAAGTTAAGATATGAGCCGTACACGCCTCTTTTCTCGACTAGATCTTCCGAGATATCTTCACTGAACCTCGATGGCGGGTTGTACTGCGTATGTCCGAATAACAGCCTCGAGACNGCGGAAGTAATGATGAGTTCTTTTTTCGCGCGCGTGACGGCAACGTATGCAAGGCGTCTCTCCTCCTCCAAACCNTCCGTCTCCTGAANTGATTGCATACTGGGGAAAATNCCTTCCTCCGCTCCCATGATAACAACCGTATCGAATTCAAGNCCCTTTGCGCTGTGGACGGTCATGAGGCTGACTTTCGGCGTCTCGCGCTCTTTATCCTGATCGGAATAGAGAACGGCGCGCTCGAGAAACAACCTCAACACGCCCTCAAGTGAGCGATCCGTTATGAGATTTTGCCTGACCTCGCCTTCGGACGAAAATTCCCACAAATCGTCGAACGACTCGATATCCAATCGCCCTTCGAATTCTATCGCGTCCGAAATCAACTCCTTGAGATTTTCCAATCTCGATTCTGCCTCGACATCGCCGCGCGCTTTGAGTTCTTCATAGTAAGCGATCAGCCCTGTATCGACTTCAACCATCTTCACAAATTCGGCAAAAGAGAGTTCCTCCGATAGAAGCGCATTACGCAACGATTCAATCAGCTTGACAAACAGCGTCAACCTGCCGGCGGCGCGCCCGAGATCGGGGCATTCGCCGGCTCGCCTCGCCGCCTCGAACAGGGAAATGCCTCTCTCCCCCGCGAACGCCGCCAAACGTTCGAGCGTGACGGAACCGAGTCCGCGTCTCGGCTGATTGATGACGCGTCGAAAGGCAATCTCATCTTCCGGCGATTGAATCAACGATAGATAGGCAGTCACGTCTTTAATTTCAGCGCGGTCGTAGAAACGCGTTCCACCGTAAATGATGTATTCGATTCCGAGTTCGCGAAGTGCAAACTCCAAATTACGCGACAGCGCGTTCATGCGGTAGAGAACGGCGATTTCAATCTCCTCATGATTTTCCGCGAACTGAAAACGACGTTGCACTTCACGCGCGATAAATCTCGCCTCATCGATATGATCGGCGGCGCGATACATGAGGATCGGCACCCCTTCGCCGTGAGCAGTCCACAGCGTCTTCTTCTTGCGCGAACGATTCTCCCGGATTACTTGGTTCGCCGCGGCGAGAATCGTCTTCGTCGAACGGTAATTTTGTTCAAGNCGGATNACCGTACAGTCGGGAAAATCGTCTTCGAAATCGAGAATGTTGCGTATCGTCGCCCCNCNAAAACCGTAAATCGACTGATCGTCATCTCCGACCACGCAAAGATTGCGACTTTTTNCCGCTAAGAGTCGGATAAGCTCGTATTGGACNACGTTCGTATCTTGGTATTCATCGACCAAGATGTGCGTNAATTGCCGCTGGCAATGTTCCAAAACGTGCGTATGCTCACGAAACAGTCGGAGTGTCTCCGTCAGGATGTCNTCAAAGTCCATCGCGTTCTTCTCAAACAGGGATTTCTGATANGNCTTGTAAATGGCAATNNGCTGTTTNTCGATGTAATATCCGGTCGATCGTTTCTCAAGCTGCTCCGGACTGATNTCGTCGTTCTTGTATCGGCTGATGATACTGAGCGCTTCTCTCGGCGACAGCATGCGCTCGCTGATATTCAACTCCTTCAGCACGTCNGCCATGATGCGGCGCTGATCGGTCGTGTCGAATATGGTAAAAGACGGTCGGTACCCTAGCAGACTGCCGTATCTTCGAAGGATACGTAACATCATGGAATGAAAAGTCCCGACCCAAACCCCGCGACTCTCCAACCCGATCAGCTCTTCGATGCGCTCCTTCATTTCGTTAGCCGCTTTATTCGTGAAAGTNATNGCCAAAATGCGTGCGGGATGTNTGNCNAGATGACGAATAAGCCAAGCGACGCGGCGCGTTATCACACGCGTTTTGCCCGAACCTGCGCCCGCCAGTATCAAAAGCGGACCTTCTGTTGTCAGCACGGCCCGCTCCTGTTCAGAATTCAAGTGCTCAAGTAAAATGGAGTCTTCTAATGAAGTCACATATCACCTCGCGCGCGTTAATGGATCCATACAAATATTGCGGGATAACGATCAATATTCAGGCTCGATCAAGCCGTAATCACCGTCATCACGTTTGTAGACGACACATACTTTGCCCGTCTCACTCGAAAGGAATATAAGGAAAGAGTGTCCGAGCAGTTCCATCTGGAGAGTCGCCTCATCGGGAGTCATCGCGTCAATCGGAAATGATTTGCGACGAATGATGTGGAATTCGCCTTCGGAAGGCTCATCAATTTGCGCCTCCTGTTGCTCGAAGTAAGTGTCCATGTAGGAGTAATCCTTGGTACGCTTCTTCATGCGCGATTTATATTTACGTATTTGCCCCTCCATGTTGGCAATCGCCTGTTCAACGGCTGTCATCGCTTCCGGAGCGACGGATTCTGCACGATAGAAATGCGTTCGAATATTGATCGTAACCTCTGCACGCACGTTGTTTCCCTCCGGTTGGAGTTTCACTTCACCGCGGGCGCTCTCATCAAAAAAGCGACTAAACTTATCCATTTTCTGTTCGATCGCTTCTCGAAGTGTGTCGTTTATGCGCATATTCAGGCCAAAAATTTCTAATCTCATTTCTTCCGATTCCTTTCCCCGCGATCGATATCAAATCGATCACTCTCTAGTTGTTTTAATTATACAGCATCGTCCCCGTCTCTGCCGTCACTAAAACAACCAATCGCACGCGACTTTTCTTTGACAATTCTTNTGATTGCCTCTCGAGTNAATGCGAAATATTGAGCAGACGAGTGGTATAGTAAAAACATAGTAAATGAGGTTCACCGATCGTGCNATGATCATCGGGACTCGCGTGAAGGAAAGGTGTCAANATGAATAACAGACGCACACCGACAAAACATNTGACGTGGCGCGCCATATTACTCACCATACCCGGTGCCGTCCTAATCACGGCATCTTCGAGTTATGTNGCGCTCCGCGCAAGCGCTCTGCCTTGGCCAACGATTTTTGTGACCGTACTGTCCATGGTGGTTATGAGGATGTTCAGACGTCGTGATGTCAATGAGATCCATGTCGCCGCAACGGGCATCGATGCGGGCGCCATGGTCGCGGGAGGTCTCGTCTTTACGATTCCCGGACTNTTTATTACGGGGCTGTGGAAAGTCGACCGAGCNGGCGGTCAGACGGCCGGTGATTTNCTCAGGCAACATCTTCCTACCGTCATACTGATCGCGTTTGCNGGTGTATTGATCGGCACNTCGCTCTGCTGGTTCTTCCGTAAACGNAATATTGAAGANATGGAACTCCCTTACCCGATCGGCAAGGCAGCNGCCGCGACGATATCNGCCGGTGAATCGGGCGGTAGCAAAGCGCTTGTTCTCTTCGGTTTTCTTGCGTTAGCCTCTGTCTTCACGCTTCTCCGTGACGAGTTTTTACTTGTCCCCGCGATATTCGCTTTTTCAGTTGCAGGCATTCCGCTCACGCTTCAAGTATCTCCCTTGGCACTCGGAATCGGAACGCTGATCGGGTTTTCATCGACGGTCTATTGGTTCGTCGGCGCCGCGATTACAACGTTGGGACGTTTTACTCTACTCCGATTGGCGTCCGACAATGGATGGACTGGCGTGGAAATGTCGTTCGCCGGTTGGAACCTGACGACGGCCATTGCGCTCATGGTCGGTGCCGGTGCCGGCACGCTCCTCTCATTCGTACTCAGTTCGCTTTTAAAAGGGAAATGGAAGAGCGATCCTTTGCGCAAGGGAGAAAAAAGTCGCGAAAGGACGACAGTGAGTCTCGGGACTTCAAGTAAAGGAATCGGTCTGTTCTCACTCTTCTTTGTCGCCGTCGCTTTTGTCATCTCCATTCTGATCGGATTGAAAGTCCTGCCGGCGATTCTTCTCATGGGCGGTGTCTTTTTCGCNGCGATGATGTCTTCGCTCATCACGGGGCAGACGGGAATCAACCCGATGGAAGTATTCGGCATCATCGTCCTTCTCGCCATACGCATCGCCGTCAATGTCAGCGCTACGCACGCGTTTTTTATCGCCGCGGTCGTCGCCGTCGCCTGCGGTTACGCCGGCGACATGATGAACGACTACAAAGCCGGTGCCATTCTCAAGACGAATCCCACGGCACAGTANATCATCGAACTGATCGGCGGTTTGTTCGGAGCGGTAACGGCTTCCGTCGCCATCTTGGCCATCATCTATTCGCGAGGCGGTGTCGGGGTCGATGCGGGACTCCCCGCCGCTCAAGCGCACAGCGTCGCCGCCATGGTCCAAGGAATCGGTGACCCCGCATTCTTTATCATCGGAGCTGTCGCGGGGTGTCTTCTCACTCTCCTGAAAGTACCTGCCATGATCATCGGAATCGGCATGATGCTCGCGGGCTATGGACTCGCCATTCCGATTTTTATTGGTGGATTCATTGAGNTCATCACACGCAAAACGATGAAAGTGAGCAGTCAGAATACCATTCAAATGGGCGCCGCCGGTATGCTCGGAGGAGAAGGATTGACTGGCACGATACTCGCCATCATCAGTCTTTTTAAGTAACGGGAAGCGACTTATAATATAAAACGCGCCTCTTTGATCGTCAAAGAGGCGCGCGAAACTACCACGTCAGGGATATCAGTTATTCAGTTGAGACGATACGGTCCTTGCTGTTACACGCCGGCCTTTTCGTCTTCTTTCGCCACATAGAGCAAAAGGTCGATCGTCCGCTCGGAGTAGCCCCACTCGTTGTCATACCACGAGACAAGTTTGAAGAAACGCTTCTCGTCGGGAAGATTGTTTTTGAGCGTCGCCTCGGAGTCGTAAATCGAGGAATGCGAATCTTGAATGACGTCGGTCGAGACGATGGGATCCTTCGTATACTTCAAAATCCCCTTCAAGTACGTCTCCGACGCTTCCTTCATCATCGCGTCAATCGCTTCGATCGAGCTGTCGTTCTTCAAAAGGACGGTCAAGTCGACGACCGATCCTGTCGGCGTCGGCACGCGGAACGCCATTCCCGTCATAATGCCCTTCACAGCCGGAAGAACTTGGCCTACGGCTTTCGCAGCCCCGGTGGTCGTCGGGATGATATTCTCAGCTGCTGTACGTCCGAGACGCCAATTCTTGAGTGAGGTGCCGTCCAAAACTTTTTGAGACGCGGTATATGCGTGGATGGTCGTCATCAGACCCTTTTCGATTTCGAGTCCGTTCTTGAGAAGCACGGACACGACGGGCGCTAGACAGTTGGTAGTGCAAGAAGCGTTTGAAACGACGAGGTCTTCCTTCGGGATGTACTCACCTTCGTTAACTCCCATGACGAGCGTACGAACGGGACCTTTGCCCGGTGCNGTCAGAATGACTTTTTTCGCCCCGACGTCGATGTGTCCCATCGCTTTGTCGTAATCGTTGAACTTACCGGAGCTGTCGACGACGTAATCGACGCCCAAGCTCTTCCAGTCGAGATCTGATGGAGACGTGCCTGCGAGCACACACTTGATTCTGTGTTTGCCGTCGACCACGAGCACGTTATTTTCTTCCTGCGAGGGATCCGACTTCTCCGCCGTGATATCGCGCTCCCAACGATGCTGTGTTGAATCGTACTTCAGCTGATAAACAAAGTAGTCGGCCTTTGTGTTTCTGGCGACGATAGCGACGAGTTCGACGCCGTTGTCCAACAGTCCGCGCTCGACAATACCTTTGAAAACGAGACGTCCGATACGTCCGAATCCGTTAATTGCAACTCTGATTGCCATATAATCCATTTCCTTTCTCGAGGAAGTGCAAGAAATATTCCGTCACTTCCGAGTTTATATCATCATTCGCTCTCAGAATATGACAAGTTGAATGGCCGATAGACGGCATATTGTACGAGTTTAACATTGTCGACATTCCGCCATATTTTCGAGCTGTTTGTCATTTTAGCATATTCGCGGAAAACTCCCTCTCGTCGTTTGCACAGCGATTACGGGCATTTTCCGCTTCTTAGGCGACAGGTTATTCGGGAAAATGGAGTAACCGGAGCTTGGCTCCGGCTACCGTTGTTGTTTAGCCTTTAGCGGTATCAGTTGAATAACGTTACGCTGTTCCCGCATTAACCTGCCAGAATCGGATCTCTGGCGGCGGCAGTCTCGTCGGGTCTTGCAATCGGCGTATAGCGCGGCGCGCCCTTGAGAAGTTCAGGATCTTCCTTTGCCTCCTCCGCAATCTTGATGAATGCGTCGGCGAGCGCGTCGAGATCACGCCACGTCTCCGTCTCCGTAGGCTCGATCATGATCGCCTCTTGGACGACGAGCGGGAAATATACGGTCGGCGGATGGAATCCATAATCGATCAGACGCTTGACGATGTCGAGCGTGTTGCAATCGCTTTCTTTCTTCTGCCACTCACCGGTCATGACAAATTCGTGCATCGAGGGCGTGTCATACGGAATGTTGTAGTAACCCTTCAGTCTCTCGCGGAGATAAGTGGAATTCGCGACGGCGCCTTCCGCCACTTCGTAGAGACCTTCNGCACCGTTCGAGAGCATATACGCGTAGGTGCGCACAAGGACACCGAATGTACCGACGAAAGATCGGATCATGCCGAANGATTTCGGGCGATCAAAGTCGAGATAATACATATCGTCCTTTTTCGCAACGACAGGTTTCGGTAAATAGGGTTCCAACAACTCGTTGCAACCAACGGGGCCCGCACCGGGCCCACCGCCGCCGTGAGGCGTTGAAAGCGTCTTGTGGACATTCCAGTGAACACAGTCAAATCCCATGTCGCCGGGTCTGGCATGCATGAGAATCGCGTTGAGATTCGCGCCATCGTAATAGCAAAGTCCGCCACAGTCATGGATCATTCTCGTAATCTTCTCGATGTTGCCGTCGTACAGACCGAGCGTGTTCGGATTCGTCAACATCAATCCCGCGACGTCGTCACCGAGCGCGGCTTCCAAAGATTCCAAGTCGACCGTGCCATTTTCGTTCGATTTGATTTCACGGACTTTGTAGCCCGCCATCGCCGCCGTCGCCGGGTTCGTTCCGTGAGCGGCGTCAGGTACGATGATCGTGTCGCGCTTCGTGTCGCCGCGATCTTCGTGGTATGCCTTGATCAGAAGAATTCCTGCCAGCTCGCCGTGAGCGCCTGCCGCGGGTTGGAACGTGTGGGCGGCCATGCCCGTCACGTCGTTCAGCAACTTTTCGAGGTGGTAGAGCAACTCAAGGTTTCCTTGCACCGTCTCGTCGGTTGCATGGGATGAGTCGCCGCGAAACCCGTCAGGGCTGCCATGTCCTCATTGACTTTCGGATTGTACTTCATCGTGCAAGAGCCGAGCGGATACGTTCCGACTTCGACGTGATAGTTCTTCGCCGAAAGATTCGTGAAGTGGCGAACGACGGAAATCTCGTCCACATCGGGGATATTCGGTTTACCTTCGCGATAGGCATCGCCGAACCACTCGGCAAAATCCGGCTTCGGTACGTCCAGAGGACGGATATACCGACTCCCTTCGTGACAAGTCTCGAGTTCAAAAATTAGTGGGGTATCCTTGTATCTAGACATGATCATTTCCCTCCCTGTGCATCACAAAGCCGAAGCATCGCCTCCGCATAGCGGTCGAGTTGCTCCTTTGTCTTCTTCTCCGTCACGGCAATTAACAGCTTGTTGCCGTCGACGACGAGTCCGCCGATGATGTTTTCTTCGAGGAGCGCTTTATTGAGCTTCTCGAGGTCGACACCTTCTTTCGCTTCAACCAGGAATTCACGGAAATAAGGTTTGTCATAGACGAGTCGGAAGTGACCGTTTTCGGTCAGTTTCTTTTGCAGATAAATCGCTTTTGCCGCTGATTGCTCCGCGACATCCAGCAATCCCGATCCGCCTTGCAGGGCGAGCCATATCGTGGCGGCGGTCGCCATCAGTGCCTGCGATGTGCAGATATTCGATGTCGCGCGCTCGCGGCGGATATGTTGTTCACGTGCCTGTATAGTCAAGACGTAGCACGTTTTTCCGTCGCGATCAACCGTCTGTCCGCAGATTCTGCCGGGCATTTTGCGCATCAGTTTGTTCGTCACGGCCATGTACCCGATGCCGGGACCGCCGTACGACGTCGGAATGCCGAGCGACTGAGCCTCGCCGATCGCGATGTCGACGCCTGCGTCGCCGGGACGCTTCAACATCGCCAAACTGACGGGATCGGAGGAGACGACTGCCAATGCGTCAACGCCATGCGCTTTCTCGACTAGCAAATCGAGATCCTCGACGATACCGAAGTAATTCGGGCTTTGAATCATGAAACAGGCAAATTCTTTATTGTCGTCGGGGTATGCAGTCTGCTGACCGTTTTCGTCAACCTCGCCGACGACGACTTCTATACCTGCCGCATGACAATACGTCTGAACCGTCTCAAGTGACTCGGGATGCAGTCCGGCTGATACGAACACTTTGTATCGGCGCTTATCGCGGCATGCGAGAAGCACCGCCTCGGCAGCGCCCGAGGCAGCGTCGTAGAGCCCAGCGTTTGCGATCGGAAGACCTGTCAAGCGCGTGATATAACTCTGCCATTCGAAATATGCCTGAAGAGTTCCCTGCGAGATCTCTGCTTGATAAGGAGTATACGATGTCAGGAACTCGGATCTGCCGATGAGATGCTTAACGGCGGCGGGTTGGTAGTGGTCGTAATAACCGGCGCCGAGATAGCAATCATAGTTCACCGTGTTCAGGTTCTTATCCGCCAACGCCTGCACGTGTTCGACAACTTCCAGTTCCTTCATGCCTTCGGCGGGTAGTGCTTCATATTCTTCTACCTTGCACCTGTCGCATTCAGGAATCATGTCGAACAGTTTATCGAGGTCAACGCCGACGGATGCCAGCATCCGGCGGCGTTCCTCACGGCCCATCGGGAGATAGCCGATCATGATTATTCCTCCTCACAGAATGCTTTGTAAGCGTCTTCGTCGAGAAGTGCGTCGAGCTCGGCGGAGTCCGCCATGTCAATTTTGACAAACCAGGTATCCCACGGTGCCTCATTGATCAGTTCAGGTGCGTCTTCGATCTCTTCGTTCGATTCGACAATTTCGCCGCTGACCGGCGCATAGAGGTCGGATGCCGCCTTAACGGATTCCACGGTTCCGATAATACCTTCGAGTTCAACGACGGTTCCCTCCGGCTCCGCCTCCGCATAAACGATCTCACCCAATTGATCCTGCGCGTAATCGGTCAACCCGATTGTTGCGACGTTTCCGTCAACTTTAACCCATTCGTGTGTTTTGGAAAATTTCATAGCTCTGATTCCTTCCTGTTTCAGTTTCATTTTTATGCCGGTTGCCGACAATGTCGTTTTAACCGGTTGTCTTGCGGCACGATCATGGAAGAGTCGTGCCTGAATACCTATTCTTACCGTGCCTCATCAGTTGGCGGCAAGAGTTGAGTACTTCTGGAGAACCTACCCGTACTCAATTAGCCGACAAAAGGCGGTTTGACGACCGTGAAAGGTTGCATCTTCTTACGAATGAGCACCTCAACGGCTTCGACTTCCGGCGTTTCGACATCGACGAGCGCGAAGGCTATCCCCTTCTCAAGGACTGGAGAGAACGTACCGGACGAGATAACGCCGATTTGCTTTCCGTCGAGGTAAACTTCGTACCCTTCGCGCGGGATTACTCTCGTGTCACTGACGAGCGCCAGTTGACGACGAGTGACTATGTCCTTCATCACATCGCCTTGGAATTCGCGATCGCTGTCGACGAAGAATCCCATGCCGCCCTCCAACGGGCTGATCGTCGGCGACATTTCATGACCGTAAAGCGGCATACCGGCTTCAAGGCGGAGCGTATCGCGCGAACCGAGTCCGCACGGCTCAACGCCGGCGTCCACGAGAACATCCCAGTAGTAAACTGTTTTGTCGACCGGGATGTACAGTTCATAGCCGTTTTCACCCGTGTATCCCGTGCGCGAGATAATCATGGGGAGATCTTCACCTTCGATCGGAACTGTCATATCACGGAAACGTCTGAGCCCTTCAAGCTGTGCGCGCTGTTCTTCCGTGAGACCGAGTTTCTCCGAAAGACCGAGAAGAACGTCGAGGCTTTCGGGACCCTGAACTGCGATTTGACCGTAGAGATCCGACTCATCGATGATTTTGATGTCAGACGTATCGCGATNGGGATATTTCTCGCCATAGACCGGCAAACTTGTTTCGAGATGGACGACATCTTTGTCCTTATTGGCGGCGTTGACGACGAGCAGATAATCCTCCTCACCCAAGGTATAGACGAGAAGGTCATCCACCGTTCCTCCATCAGCCGCGCAAAGGATGGCGTATGTGATCTGATCGGGCTTCTTGCCTGTGACGCGGCGCGTCAACAGCCAGTTGAGATACTCGCCGGCACCTTCTCCGCACACGCGAATTTCACCCATGTGCGACACGTCGAACATACCGACCTTATTGCGTACAGCCAAGATTTCATTACTGATGCCTGCATATTGCACGGGCATGTTCCAACCTGCATACTCAACCATACGAGCGCCAAGATCGACGTGGCGCTGATATAACGGTGTTTTCTTCATGTTTACCTCCCATGAAATACT
>JGI24711J26586_10002383_pt1 | contig 13385 bp, 10 predicted proteins | sample BioPla3DNA1_FD_26586 | JGI IMG/M metagenome (IMG submission 26586)
GACTTTTATAACATGATTGATGACTTTTTTTCAAGCGACTGGCCATTTAGAAGAAGTCTTGCCTTTGATACCTTTAAGCTGGATGTTGTTGACAACGGGAAAGAATACCTTATTGAAGCAGAGGTCCCCGGCGTAAACAAAGAGGATATTAAGATTGAACACAGTGACGGGAAACTGACGATCTCGGTCCTGAAAGATGAGGAAAGAGAAGAAAAGAGAAAGAATTTCCTTCATAGAGAGAGACGTTATAGCTCTATGAGCCGTACTGTCTACCTGGAAGACTCTAAACCTGATGGAATTAAAGCAAAGCTTGATAAAGGAGTACTTCAAATTACAGTTCCAAAAGAAGAAAAGGCCATTAAATCAGTTACAATCGATGTTGATTAATAAAATAAGGCGCTTCAGCTGGCCATGCTGAAGCGCCTTATTTTATTCTTTTACAGGGATAAATCCCTTTACTTAGCTTCAATCCGGAGAACTTTCCGGGGAACTTCGGTTAGGGCATCTTCGCTCGATGGACCCCCTTTGCGTTACTACTTACTTTGCGTTACTACTTACCAGACCCCCTCATCCCCCGTTTTTGTTATGTAATATATTAAATTTTCTAAACATTATTAATTATAGCACAGCTCTGTGCTATAATTAAGGTGAGTAAACCGGAAAGGGGGGATAACAGCATGAAACGCCATGAAGCTGAAAAGACATACCATATGGTCAACTACTGGTCTAAATGGTACGACCCCATTTTCTATACCGTGCCTGAAGTAGCCGTCACCTTGAAAGTTACACCGGAAACCGTCTTAAACTATATTTTCGCGGGGGAGATGACCGCTGAAAAGCTCGGTAACACCTATCGCATTACTGTAGAAGATCTAAAAGATTTTTTAATCTCTAAATCCGAGGGACTGCTGCTGAAAAGAGAACGGCGTTGTACCGTGTAACCAGAAAGCGTTGTTCGTGGTTCCGGTACAACAGCCTGTAGATAAAAACACGGCAGCGCGGTTTTTCCCGACGGTTTATGAAATTCATAAGCCCTTGCCCCTAGTGGTAAGCGCTTTTTCTATTTAGCCCTTTTCACTTTGAGCTTTACCGCGCTTGTTCTTCATCCCTTAAAAGTCGCCGTAAAGTCTTTACTCCTGATTTTGGCAGCTCATCTCTAAACTCTACATAGACTGGAACTTTGTGTGGTGTCATATTACTTCTGGCCCATTTTATGATTTCTTCCGGCTCTACTTGACCTTTCCGCTCTGGTTTAAGAACTATAAAGGCTTTTACTACCTCTCCTTTCCGATCATCCGGAACAGGGATAACAGCACTCTCAGCAATATCAGGATGCTGGTTAAGCAATGACTCTACTTCTTCTGGAAACACTGAAAATCCGGATACTTTTATCATTTCTTTAAGTCTACCCAGCCACCACAGGTAACCATCCTCATCAAACTTGCCAATATCTCCCGTGTGCACATAGCCATCGACCAGGGTCTCTTTAGTGGCTGCCTCGTTTTTCCAGTAGCCCTTCATACACCCGGGGTTTTTAACAGCTATCTCGCCCTGCTCTCCAATCGGCACTTCTCTTGTTTTATCATCCAGATCTAGGATTTTGATATCGGTTTCAAAGGTTGGTATGCCGACGCTCCCGTACTTTACCTTATGCCTGGGCATAAAGGTGTCAGCCGTATGGGTTTCACTCAAACCATAGGCGGCTTCTACTAATATAGAACCATCGGCCAGTTCAGACCATTGCTGTGCGATCTTCTCATTAAGAGAAATGACAAAGGATGTACACAGTGCTATTTTAAAACTGCTTAAATCATAGTTTCGGGCATCAGGATGATTAATCATCTGCACATACCCGGGTACCGCTGTATACATCGTGGTAGCTTTATACCTGTCCGCAGCAATAAGAGCAGCTAAGGGGTCAAACTGGGTTAGAAGTACATTTGTAGCACCGTAGATCACGATCCCTACCATGCAGGTCATGCCAGCAATATTGAAGAAAGGCATACAGGTAATCTCTATCGAGTTCTCGTTCAGTTCCCTAACTTGAGCCATTGCTGTAGGCTTAAACAGATTGGCACGATGAGTAAGCATGGCACCCTTGGGTAAACCAGTGGTGCCCCCTGTATATTCTAAAATTGCAATATCATTGTCCAGATCAATATCCACTGTTGGCGGTGTCGGGTCCGCAGTTTTTAGAATGTCTAGAAAATCATCGACACCTTGAAAAGCCTGCGGCTGCCTGGTAATTTTCATGTAATCTTCCACTGGCATAACCGGTTCTGCAGGAAGATAGTCGTTGTAATTTGTAACAACAATATTTTTCACCGTCGGAATTTCATTTTTAATATTATTTACTATGGGCATGTAGATATCTAGCGTCACTAAACATGCAAGTTCTGCATCATTTACCTGGTATCTTAATTCCATTTCTTTAAACATCGGGCTGATCGGGCATACCACGCCCCCCATTTTTTGTACTCCATAAATGGCTATGATATACTGGGGGCAATTGCCCATAAATATTCCTACCCTGTCACCTTTTCCCAAGCCCTTGCTTATTAAATAATTGGCGAAACGATCNGAGGATTCGTCGAGCTCCCGGTAACTAATTGTTTTCCCGTAGTAAATGATCGCTTTACTTTCAGGAAATTTATTAGCGTTAAATCTAAGATATTCAAATACTGGCTTCTCTCCGTGAGGATATTTAAGTTCCTTGGGTAAATATTCAGGCCAACTTTTGTGCCATATTTTTTCCACAGCTCTTAGCCTCCTTTTTCAAGATTAATATTTTTTGCTGCTTATATTTTAAAAATATCGTATGCGCTCCAGCTTGTCAATATATGTTTTTGGGATTTATGTCACTATTTGTTCTATTGATAGTATTTGCTTTTATGGATCAATCATAGTAATACTTTACACAAGGAAAGCTTTAAACAGGCAGAAACAGGCTCAACCACCCACACCACGAGGCAGTAAAATTATACCTTGATTTTGCAAAATTGTGACTCTCGAGATGGTGTAGCAGGCGTGTTTACAATGAATTTGAAGATATGATCTCAAAAATAGTGTAATTTGTTCTACTTATCAAGAGATCGATCCATCAGTAAAGCTGAAAAACCGTTGTAACCAGGGCGAACGGGGCTCATGTTTGCGCAGCAATTCGGCAAAATGGTCGGGAGAAAGGGGCTTGGAAAAATAATATCCCTGCATCAGGTCACAGGAGCGTTCCTTTAAAAAAGACAACTGCGCCGGTGTTTCGACACCTTCAGCAACGATGGTAAGCTGCATCGCTTTGCCGATATCGATGATCGCCTGGGTAATCGCCATATCTATTTTGTTTGTCGGGATATTACCGATAAGAGATCTGTCTACCTTAAGCGTATCGATGGGAAAATGCCTGACCTGGGCAAGAGAAGAATAACCAGATCCGAAGTCATCTACGGCCAGGCGCACGCCCAGCTCTTTAATCTTGTTCAAGACGGTAAAAATGCGGGCGGGTGGATTTATAACTATACTTTCGGTAATTTCAAGTTCCAGCAGCTCCGGCGCCAGGCCGGATTCCGAAAGAGCAGCTTCAATATCCGCGATCAGCTGCTCATCTATTAGCTGGCGTTGCGATAAATTTACAGCCAGGCTTACCCTCGGGAGCCCCTGGCGTTGCCAGGCGACATTTTGTAAGCAAGCGGTCTTTAATACCCACCGACCGATGGGGATAATCAAACCTGTACTTTCAGCTACCGGTATTAATTGCCTCGGGGTAACCAGGCCTAAAACCGGGTTGTGCCAGCGCAGCAGCGCTTCGACACCGGTAATGGCACCGGTTTTAAAATCCAGCTTGGGCTGGTACTCAAGAAAGAGCTCATCGCGCTCCAGCGCAAAACGAAGGTGCTCGCCGATCAGGTTTCTTTCTTGTAATTGTAAATTAATCTCTTTAGAGTAGAACTGAAAATTATTACTGCCATTTTCTTTGGCAGAGTACATCGCTATATCGGCTGCTTTCATAAGCGACTGCTTATCCGCACCATCCTGCGGGAAAATACTTATGCCGATGCTCGCTGTAACCCAGTGTTCTCTACCCGTTAGGACAACTGGCTCACGCACGGTGGAAAGGATCTTGCGGGCCAGGACAGTAAGATTGTCTAGATCGCTAACCTCTCTGGCCAGTATAACAAACTCGTCTCCGCCCAGGCGGGCGATAAAATCAGAGGCCCGCAGCGTCTGCCGTAACCGTGTGGCACTCTCTTTTAACAGCTGATCGCCGGTCTCGTGCCCATAAGTGTCATTGACAGCTTTAAAACCATCCAGATCCATAAAAAAAAGAGCAAACTTCTGCCCATAACGGCGCGCAAACTGGATATTTTCCTCTAACAGCTCATTGAACATGATACGGTTGGGCAGCCCCGTGAGAAGATCATGCGTGGCCAGGTAGCGAATCTGTTCTTCGGCCTGTTTGCGCTCGGTGATATCCCGGGCAATGCCCCGAAACCCAACCGGCTCTCCTTTGTCATCCCTGATCAAGGATACCGATATTTCACAATAGGCTTTGCCCCCCTCTTTCGGGAACAGCTCAAAAGCATAGGTCTTAACCGGTATCCCCGTTTTATAAACCCTGTTGAAGATCAGGTACATCTCTTTAACCGTTTTTTCGCTCGCGAACTGCCGGTTACCCATCCCGATCAACTCGTCACGAGAATAGCCGATACTTCTACAGAGAGCATCGTTTACAAAGGTAAACTTGCCGCTTAAATCTACCTCAAAATAGGGGTCTTCCATCTCCTCAATGATCGTGCGGTACCTTTCCTCGGACTGCCGCAGCCTCTCTTCCATCTGCCTACGCTCGGTAACATCTCGGGTAGTGCCCCGGAACCCCACCGGTTTGCCCGATTGATCTTTAATCAGCGAAGCAGAGATCTCTACCTGCCGCCTGGTTCCATCTTTCCTGATCAGTTCGAAATCAAATAATTTGCCGGAGGCCCCGGTTCTGTAGATCTGGTTAAATGCTTTAAACGCTTTTTGTGCATTAACCTGGTCTGTGTATTTCCGGTAGTTCATGCCGATTATTTCCGCTATAGAATAGCCATGGATTTCACATAAGGCTGCATTGGCATAGGTAAAAGTGCCGGCAAGATCAATCTCGAAATAACCATCCTGAATATTACTAATTATCGATCGATATTCTTTTTCTTTAGACATGGGTATCAGTCCTCTAGGCACCAGGCTTCAACAGATAGAACTTATTGGTTTTTTGAATGTAATCAACGGTAGATGTAAACGGTGCCAATATATGTAGATTTAAGAATAGTATTCAACATGATGTATTATTTTCCTGCAAGCGATAGTGTTAGGCATAATCTAGACGATTTTGTTCCCTTACCAGAATACGCTCAATTTTCTCTGCTCTACCTGACGGATGTATTACACAGTGAACTGCACATAGTTGTCTTTTTCCTTTGCAGGGTTCAAGCCGAACCGGTAACTGCGTCAAGAAATGCTTCAGGACCGTTTCACGCTTTGCCCCGATTACCCCCTCATAGCTGCCGGTCATACCTGCGTCAGTGATGTACGCAGTGCCATTAGGCAGTATAATTTCATCAGCAGTTTGAACATGGGTATGCGTTCCCAAAAACGCGCTGGCCCTTCCATCGACATACCAGCCTGCAGCAATTTTCTCTGAGGAAGCCTCGCCGTGGAAATCTATAACTACTATAGGGGTAACAGCTCGTATTTTTTCAATTTCGGCACCAAGAGCTCTGAAAGGGCAATCGAAGTTCTGGGGCGAAAATACCCTGCCACAGACATTAACTACCCCGACAGCAGTACCGTCCCCGGCTGTGTAAATACCAGAGCCCCGGCCTGGAACACCGGGGGGGTAGTTCGCCGGCCTCAGTATCCTGTCCTCTGTATCGATGAGCGGGTAGATCTCCTTTTGGTTCCAGATATGATTTCCCGAGGTGATCACATCCACACCCATGGAGAAGAGCTCCTGTGCCACCGCCTCGGTAAGGCCAGCTCCTCCTGCTGCGTTTTCGCCGTTGGCAATGGTAAGATTAATTCCACGGCTCTGAATAAGCTCCGGAAGCAACGCTTTTAAGAATGACCGGCCCGGGGAACCGAAAATGTCTCCAATAAAAAGCAGATTCACAAATATACCTCACTTATGGGAAAAAAGCCCTTTCTTCTTGACCAAAGCCCAGTCTCGACAGGTGCTCAAGCAGCTAGTTAGTCAGACCACTGCTCTCTATAACACCAAACATTAGGATTATCACCTAAGCAGTGCAAACATAGATGCTTCTTAAGGTGAGCTCCTAATTTTAATTATACTATAAATTACGGCTTCTTGTAGCCATTTTAAGATGCTGTAACCACGGATTCAGGGTAGATGGTTTAAGGGCCTGCTCATTTTCTGGTATTGGAAGAGCACAAGGCCTACACCATGAAGAAGGAAGAAATACTTAAGAGACCACAAGACCTATACCCATTAATACGTTCCCTCGTCAGACCGGGACGCCTTTGATTAGCACATATCTGTCGTCTACGGGAGCCGGGAGAAAATCGGTAACGGGCTACCACTTTGATTAGCACAGAGCCTACCGTCCCCCCGTCATTGAAAAACGAGGGGACGGAATGGTTAAAGTATTTTAGGGCTATGGCTTACAGCTTTAACGAAGGCCGGTATCGGAGACGCCGGCCTGATCGTAGGTAGCCATCTCCCTGACGATCTTCAAGGCAGCATCGATCAGGGTAAAAGAAAGTGCCGCCCCGGTTCCTTCTCCCAAACGCATATTCATCTGCAGCAGGGGGCGAACCCCAAGCCAGGTTAACATAACCTTGTGGCCCGGTTCCTCTGAAAGATGCGAAGCAAGGACGAAATCTAGAGCACGTGGGGCCAGGGCCCGGGCGATCATCGCTCCCGCTCCAGAGATAAAGCCGTCGATCACTACGGGCACCCGGGAAGCAGCCGCGCTAAGGATCACTCCGGCGATGGCCCCGATCTCAAATCCGCCGACCCCGGCCAGAACATCGAGGCCGTCCCGGGGGTCCGGCTTATTCACCTTGAGAGCCTCTTCCACGATCTGGGCCTTCCGTTGCAGGGCCTCCCGATCAATCCCGGTCCCCCTTCCGGTAATCAAGAAGGCAGGAAAACCGGTAAAAGCAGCCAGGATGGCGGTGCTGGGAGTGGTATTGCCGATACCCATATCCCCGGTTGCCAGCAGCTCTACCCCCTTCTCAATCTCCGCGGCGGCCACCTCGATCCCGGCCTCCACCGCCGCCCGGGCCTGCTCCCTGCTCATGGCCGGACCGGTAGCGATATCACCTGTTCCGGGGCCTACCCGGCGCACCTTCAGGCGGGGATCATCGACCGGCTTGACCATCCCTACATCCACACAGATTACCCTGGCCCCGGCATGCCTGGTAAGAACATTGATCGCCGCCCCCCCGTCGAGGAACCCCCGCACCATCTGCCGGGTCACCTCCTGGTCGGCCACGCTGACCTTTCGGGCCGCTACCCCGTGGTCCCCGGCGCAGGTGATGACGGCCTTGTTTTCCAGGACAGGCTTTACCTCCCCGGTAATCCCTGCAATTTTTACCGCCACGTCCTCGAGCATGCCCAGGCTTCCATAAGGTTTAATCAGGTTTTTCTGGTGACCGCGGGCCTCTTCCATGGCTTCGGCATTTAGCTCCCCAATCCCCGCAATAGTTTTTTCCAGCAGCATCTTCTTAACCTCCCATGTTTGTTTTTAATCGAGTAGGAGGCTATCCATTAATTGAATAGCCGTCCTCTCACACTACCGTACGTACCGTTCGGTATACGGCGGTTCATCCTTCTTCGCAACCACGCATCCAATGCCCGCCTGGCCGGGCTGGGGCTGTATTCCCCCTTCCGAATGGATTGCCGGATTTGGCTGCTCCTCTAACAAGCTATCGCCCATGCCGGGCACACCAAAAAAAGTCCCCAACCCAATAATGGGCCGGGGACTTTGCCATCATCTCTCCAGCTGGTGACAACAGGCAGGTCTCCTGGCTTCCAGTTCATCCTCCCCTGCACCTTCCCAAGCCGGTGAGCCGGCCTGGTGGTATTATGCAGGCTTATTCCTGGTTACAGTGGCGGGACCGCTCAAGGATTTACACCTGATTCCCTATTCTCCCTCGCGGGCACCTGTCGCCGATATGAACATTGTCTTTTACTATACTTTACCCGATCAAACAGCTTTACACAAGGGTTTTTATCCAGGAGCCGGCCTCCCGGGTTACCCGCTAAAAGATTACACTGCCCATCCGCCGGCCAGGCCCTTGATTTTTCTATGACTTGACGGCATCCTGCAGAATCTGATAGATCTGTTCTATCTCCAGGCTTTCCCGCAAAGCTGCAGCCAGGGCATCGTATTGCTTCTCATGGTGCTGCCGAAGCAGTAGACCCGGGTCTGCTGGGGTTCGGGAAACGCTTTTCCCTGCCGGCCGCTCCGAAAAGCTGTCTTCATCATAATCCAGATGCAGATACGGGATCACGCCGAGCACCGGAATATTGATTAAATCTTCGAGCATGGCCAGGCCGGGCCGGAGAATCTCAAGATCTCCGCGAAATTTATTGATAATAACCCCCTTGATCCTTTCGCGCTCGCTTTTTTCAAGCAGGGCTACCGTGCCGAATATGGTGGCAAAGAGACCGCCGCGATCGATATCGCCCACCAACAAAACCGGCGCATCGGCCATTTCGGCCATGCCCATGTTAACGATATCGTCATCTTTGAGATTGATCTCGGCGGGGCTGCCAGCCCCCTCGAGGACGATAATCTCATATTGCGCCGCCAGCCTCTGATATGATTCGAGGACCACGGCGCGAAGCTGCCGCTTGCTGGCAAAGTAATCGGCGGCGCTCATGGTTTTCAGCGGCCGGCCTTGCACAATCACCCGGCTAGCCGCATCGCCGGTAGGCTGAAGTAAGATCGGATTCATTAAAACAGAGGGCTCGAGGCCGGCCGCCTGTGCCTGCATGGCCTGGGCCGGCCCTATCTCTAAACCCTCGTCTGTAATAAAACTGTCCGGTGCCATGTTCTGGCTTTTAAACGGGGCCACCCGGTAACCGTCTTGCTTAAATATCCGGCAGAGCCCGGCGCAGATGAGGCTTTTTCCGACGCTGGACATGGTCCCCTGGATCATGATCGGCTTGGCCATCTAATCCCCTCCAGTAGAAGTTTTTTTGCTGCCGTTCCGGGCATCGTCCCCAGGTTGCCCTCAAGGTTATGCCCGCGGAGCAGAAACGGCTGCAGATCCCTTAGGTGCTTGCCGGTAGCGGGGCTGGTACCATGATCGGCACAAACCAACACCGGGCCGGGGGCCCCTTGTAATGCTGCGACCACCTTCTGATCTACCTGCCGCAAAAAGCTGGTCTTCTCAAGAGGATCCAGCCGGTGAGCCGCCTCGTCGGCCCCGTTGATATGCAGCAGCACAAAGCGATTCTTCTCAGACAGGGCCAGGGCCAGCCCTGTCTTGGCCGGAAGATCGGTATCGGTATCTCCGGTGAAGCGAGCCCCGGTATGTAGCTCCATGCCTACGGCCCGGCACAGTCCCTGCACGATCAGCGCCCCGCCGACCGCCGCCGCCTGCGGGTGAAAAAGGGGCAGGCTGCAGGGAACAGACTGCCCCCAGGGGATCAGCACACGATCTTTTACGCGGCTTTGCTGCACCAGCCCGGCCAGCCGCTTATCCCCGCGCGGCAAAATCTCGGCCAGATATCTGCCGGCATGGGCATGGGGCGGGTAGGTGGTAATATCCTTCAACGCCCCGGCTGCACCGCGCAGAACGACTAAAGCTTTGTAATCGCCCAGGTGATAATAGTTGGCATCCGTAAATTGCGGCACCGGTTTCGGCGGGGAAGCCACACCTGAAATACGCCCCTCTTGATCCAGGCGCATCCAGCTCGCCCGCAGGACCAGGTCGTCGCAGGCCAGATCTATCCCCGCGCCGAGGGCCTCCAGGTACCCGCGGGCATACCTGGGGAGCTGCGGCCCGGGTAGGCCCAGCAAGGTGGCAATACAGGGATAGCTTTCGGCAGAAAAACCCGCCGGCACTGTTTCAAACTCTCCCCAAGCGCCCGTCAGCCTCATCGCAGCCAGGTGAGGATAGTGCTCAAGACGGAAGCTCTCATCGGTGAGGCCGTCAATGATGCATAAGATCGCCCCGCTCCTACTCATTTTGTACACCGGCCAGTGCGGAGAGCGCCTCGAGCAACTGGAGATTCTGGTCATGCCTGCGCACAGCGATACGATAGTAGCCCCTGGAAAGACCGTCGTAATTGCAACAATCCCGTATCAAGATCCCGGCCTCACGCATCCGCCCGGCCAGGCGAGGGATCTCGGTATAGAAGAAAATATAGTTGGCTTCGCCCCCGACCACCTTTATTCCCAATGCCTGGAGCTCTTTTATCAAAAAGGTTCTTTCAGCCTGGATGAGGGCCCGCGCCTGCCGTATATACTGATGCTCCTTTAAAGCAGCAATCCCGGCCGCCTGTGCCAGCGAAGAGACCGCCCAGGGTTGTCCGGCACGGCGTATCTCTTCAAGCAGCGCTTCATTGCCGGAAAGACAGTAACCCAGTCGCACCCCGGCCATCCCGTAAAGCTTGGTAAAGGCGTCNATAATCAAAAGATGCTCATATTCGGAAAGAAANCCTCTAAGGGTATGCTTTTCCGGTTCGGCCAGAAAGCCGTTGAAACACTCGTCCATCACCAGCAAGATCCCGTCTTTTTCACAGGCTTTTAAGATGCGCTGTCGCAGGGTGGGATCAATAGTCAGCCCGGTGGGATTGTGGGGATTGCATAAAAAGAGAATCTCGATGCCCGGTTCAAGGGTCGCCAGGAGGCCCTCCGTGAGGGAAAAACCGNGCTCTGCTCTAAGCGGATGCCGGATCACCTCGCAGCCGACCAGCCGCAGGGCCAGCTCATACTCTGCAAATGACGGCGCGAGCACCAGGGCACGTTTCGGCTTCCGGGCTAGAACCAGCCGGTAGATCAGATCGGCGGCTCCATTGCCGCACAACACCCGCTGCGGTAATGTGCCCATCTTCCCGGCGATAACTGCACGAAGCTCTCTACAGAGCGGATCCGGATAAGCGTCGGCATGCGCGGCCGCATCACAGATGGCCTGTTCTACACCTGCCGGCACCCCCAGGGGATTGCAGTTTGCCGAAAAATCCAGCGGGGTCCGGCCATATTCCAGCCGGTATGACTCGGTATCGCCGCCGTGAATCAACGGCATAGAATCGCCCCCTTGACGGCCAGGCCTATAAGCAGGCAGATGAACGACGACTCGTAGAGCAGCCGGCTGGCCCAACCGATATCATCTGGACCGGGGAGGCGGTCGTCATCGCCCAGAGTGGGCCTGAAGACCGGTTCTCCGAAGTATTCAGCATCGCCGCCCAGCTGCAGATGCAACGCCCCCGCGCAGGCGGCCTCGGTCTGCGCCGAATTAGGGCTGTCATGATTGTAACGATCACGGCAAAAAATACGCCAGGCGTTTCGACCGTCCAGCTTTAAGCAATAAGCGGCGAGGACGAGCAGCAGCCCTGCAACCCGCGCCGGGATAAAGCTGGCTATATCGTCGAGGATGGCGGCGGCCCGGCCAAAGTAGAGATAGCGCCTGTTTTTGTATCCGATCATGCTGTCCATGGTATTAATTGCCTTGTAGAAGACGCCAAGCGGCGCTCCGCCAACAAGCAGGAAGAGCAACGGTGCGATAACGCCGTCGTTTACGTTTTCGGCCACGCTCTCCACCGCAGCACGGATCACCCCCGCCTCATCCAGAGCAGCGGTGTCCCGCCCCACGATTTGGCTTACGGCCAGGCGTGCCGCCGGCAGGTCATCCTGCTTCAGGGCAGCCACAACTTTCATACCGGCCTCTTTCATAGAGCGTAGAGCAAGACATTGCCAGCAAAAAAGGCTTTCCACCAACAGACACGCCAGGGGATGTGCCCGGTTACACAGGTAAAGCAGGCCCCAGGTCAGGCCGGACCAGAACAGGGGCAGCGATACGGCCAGCACCGCTCCAGCGCAGAGCTCGCCGGCAGGCGTTTGGGGAAAGAGCCTGCGCAAGCGATCTTCCAGCGATGAGATCATCTTTCCCATACCGACAACCAGGTGAGGAAAACGCGNTGGATCACCGAGCAGAAGGTCGAGGACAAAGCCGAGCAGCAAGGCGTATAGCGAGATCACCGGCNCTGCAGCTCCCACCTGCTGTAATCTTGTAACGAAGGCACCGTAACCCATCCAGCCGGGTCTAGCCAGGCGCGGTAACCACAGCAATTTTTAAGATGCCAGTCAAAAAACGGGCGCCGCGGTTTAGCGTAGCGGCCCATGATCGCCATGATACTCCCGCCATGGGCCACCACGAAAAGGCGCTCTTCTTTCCGGGCAATACTTTTACGCACGGCCAGGTCAAAGGCGGCGCAGGTGCGCTCGATAAACCGGTCGAGGCTCTCGCCGCGGGGGCAAGGTCCGAGGCAACCGCCTTTTACCCATTCGCGGTAGGCGGGATCATCGGTCATCTCTTGCGCCGTTCTACCTTCAAAATCACCGAAGTCGATCTCCCGTAAATCCTGACAGATAGTCAGCGCCGCCCCCGGGAACAGGAGATGAGCGGTCTCCACGGCCCGCCGCAACGGGCTGACCAGCACATGGGAGACCCCGGTAAATGGTTCCGCTTCACGTAGACGGCGCCTGGCCGCTTCATCCAGCGGCTCATCGGTGCAGCCGATGTAGCGGCCGGCAAGGTTGCCCGCGGTCTCTCCGTGCCGCAGCAAAATCACTTCCATCTTGTTACCACCTGCGTGGATACTTTCATTATTGTCAATCACACCATCTTACCCCACTTTACAGATAAGTACCAGCGCCGCCAGCATGGACAGTTCGCCAAGCTGCAACAGGTACCCGGCCAGATCGCCGCTCATCCCGCCGAATTGCCGCCGCGACATCGTTAACACGTACAGCGCACAGCCAAGAGAGACGATGGACATCGCCGCACCGGCCCTCCAGTTAAGAAGCAGCATCGCCCCGGCGCAGAGTGCGAGCAGACCGCAGAGGAGAACCGCAGCCTCTTTTCCGTCCGCCGGGGCTTTTAACGTTTTAAGTAGCCCTTTCCCGCTGCTCGCCGGAAAGCAAACCACTGAGAGAGCACACCAGGCCCGGCTTAAAATATGCATCAACCCAAGCAGCAGAAGCGTACCTGTATCAAAGGACAGCTCTGTACAGAGTGCAAAATAGAGCAGCAGGTAGGCCGTGACGCCGATTACGGCAAATGTGCCGCAGCGCGGGTCTTTTAATATCTCCCGCTTGCGCTCTGGCTCGGCATGGCTGGCCAGGGCGTCGAGCGTATCGCCGAAACCATCTAGGTGA
>JGI24711J26586_10002384_pt1 | contig 13383 bp, 6 predicted proteins | sample BioPla3DNA1_FD_26586 | JGI IMG/M metagenome (IMG submission 26586)
AGAAGCAGCTCCCGCAGAAGCTCCGGCAGAGGCAGCTCCCGCAGCAGCAGAAGCTCCGGTTGCCGCAGCAGCTCCGGCAAAATCCGCTCCCGCCGCGCAGACCGGCGACATCGTTTCCATCGCAATGGTAGCTCTCGTAGCTACTCTCGGCGCAGCCGTTATTATCAAAAAGCACAGATAAGTAAAGACTGAATCCGCGCTATAGCCCGGATTGACTGCGATGCCGGACGGCAGGGACTTGAATAACCCGGCCGTCCGTTTTTTAAGGCAATGCTATATTAAAAAGGTATTTTATATGAAAATTTCCCTTAGACTTCTTTCACTTCTTTCAGCAGCTCTTTTAATTGCCGGGGTAATTTTTGCCTGCGGCAGCGCCTCGGACGAAAAGACAAATACTCCCGGCGCGAATAATGCGGCTGCTGCCGCCGAAACCACTTCAGAAGGGAATACGAAAAGAATCTATTCCAGTGAAATCGAAGCTGTCGATTACGGCGGGTATGAGTTCCATATGGCGACAAACGGTTTGAATATCGAGTATCACTCCGCCCTCGATTTTGAAGAGATGACCGGCGATGCGCTCGACGACGCCATTTATGAGCGGAACCGTCGGGTTGAAGACAAATTCAACATCAAAATGTCCTGCGTCAACGATTCCGCCGCAAGCAAACTCAAAAATTCTGTTATATCCGGTTCGAACGACTATGATTTCGTTTACGTGCTTTGCGAAGAGGTCATGGACCTTGTGGCAGGCGGCTACCTGATGCCGATAAATGACCTCGGATGCATTGATATGACAAAGCCGTATTGGGATATCGGCGCGCAGGAAACCCTCAAGATTACCGGCAAGATGTACCACGGTTACCTTGACATCGGTTTTGACCATTATGAGTCGATGGCGACTCTCTTCTTCAGCGGCGAGCTTATCCGTGACTTCAACCTTGATGACCCGTTCCAGCTTTATAAAGACAAAGATTGGACGATGGACAAGATGTTTTCGATGATGACCGCGGTTGCGGCAGACTTAAACGGCGACGGCAAATTCACGGTAAAAGACGACCGCCTCGGATTTGTCGGCCGCGAATTCGAATACCTGCCGATGCTTTATTCATCGAACGAGCCGCTCGTTGATATTATCAATGAAAACGACGAATACAGTATGAGATTCAATATCGATTCCGAGCGCCTCATCTCGATCGGCACTCTGATAGACAAAATGCTCAACGACAAGACGATATCCGCGCTTGCCCGAGACGACGCGACAAGATCTATGTTTAAGGAAGGCAGAGCGCTCTTCTATTCAAGATTGATGGGCGACTTCCGCAATCTTCGCGACCAGGAAGACGATTACGGCGTAATTTCCTATCCGACGTTTGACTATGCGAAGGACAGACAGTATGTCTATGTTCAGAACCCCTTTGCCGTTATAGTCCCGATTTCTACCGAAGATATCGACAGAACCGGCATAATAATCGAATCGCTCGCCGCCGACACATATGACCACGTTCTTGATATATATTTCGAGAAAGCTGTCATCGGCAAAGGCACCCGCGATGAGAACTCAGCCGATATGATGCGGGATATGATAACCCGCCGCGCGTATGACATATCATACGCCTACGGTCTGAGAGGCACGTCTGTTAACGCTTATACCAACGCTGTTAAAGCGAGCTCATATACTTCGATCGGCGCAAGATTTATCTCCGCTTTTGAAAAAAAGGCGGAAAAGAATCTCGAAAAGATTTTAGAAGGCTTCGATTATTAATCTGTATCAAAAACAAATACGACGCCGCGGGAAAATTCCGCGGCGCCGTTTTTTGCCGTTTTATCATTCTGTCGGATTATCCCACCCTACCCAATCATATTTGATCGTAACATGGAATGTAATCTTATGGCCGTAGTTATCGGTAATGATGCAATAAGCATGTTGGTATAAACACAAATCATAAAACCGTAATTCATCCCGTCCCTGCAGCCAGCCGGTTCCTCCGACATGTACGGTATAAAGTCCCCATGTTCCGGTCGTGCTGATTCCTAATTTAGGTCCGTCGACTTCTGTTCTTATTACATGAACATCAGAGCCGTACTTCTCAACGCGATACTCCGGCTCAATGACATAACAGTTTTCGGGTACTATATTATTGTATCCTTGCCATTCATAAGTCAGTCCTTCGCCGCGGACATATTCTCTCATGTCTATCCAGTGTAAATTTCCGTTCGTTTTGACTGTCATTGTTGTTTCCGTCAGCCCCTGACGTCTGTATGTAATCGTGCCCTCGAGCTTAGCCGGCATCGTTGTAAATTTATGACCGTTTACCTTTCCCGTGCAGCGGTACCAGCAGCCGGAGGTTGATTCATTGATATGGATTTCCAGCTTTTTGGAGTTATTGCCGGTAAGGTCGACCCACTTCCCGTCGCTGCCTTTCTGTTGCCACACGCATTCGAGACTGTTGACTTTCAGTCCGACAAAATCGAAATCGAAATAGGCGTCTTCGTGGAATTTGCCTCTGAAAGTTTTAGGGTGCCGTATCTGGTAATCTTTCGGCGGAAGGTCGAAGGTGATTGTTACTTCGCCGGAAATGACCGGTTCCGAATTCGGTCCGTCAACTACGCATCGGAATTTGAAATTGCCGCTGCTGTCTCTGTTCCAGGAAAGCGTCGGGGTGTCGACGCCTGCGAATTGTGCGTTTTCTTCTGGAACATCCGCCCAGTTTCCCAGCCAATAAAACTGCCAGCGATAAGAAAGCGGGAAATCCCCCTCCGCTTTTAAACTGATTTCGGCGGGAGCAAATTCCTTCTGCACAACATTTTTCGGCTGCTCGGTTATCTTGATTTCCCTGTAAGAGTTGATTTTGGCAGGGGAAGAAGATATTGTCATACCGTAGCGGTCGGTGATAAGACAGATGTACTCTTGCCGTCTGCCCGGCATGAATTCAAGGCCGCGCAGCGGAGGCGGATCGACTTTGACCGTCAGAGTACTGGTTTTTGTGCCGGAGAACTTGCCGTCGTCCTTAATATTTTCGTATTCATAGGACAATCCTGCGAATGATTTGCCGTCCTCGAGTTCGTATACTTTACTGCTTGCGACAAGTTCCTGCCATTGATATTTAAGGTCGAGTCCGGTCGCTTCGACATAAAGAGTTGCGTAATCCCCCGCCTTCTTCGTCTGATCCTGCGGCTGCGAAGTGATAGTAATTCCCGGGCTTATCGGAATGATTGACGCATAATCGGATGTAACGGACTTGCCGCCGCTGTCCGTTATGACGCAGCGGTAGCTTCCCGAGTTGATGGTGTCGAGGTCCGCCAACACGGTTAGCTTTGATGTTTTCGCGCCGGAAATCCCGTCCCCGTCGGAAAGATCAACCCAATTCCAGGTATTCCATATAGAGAAGAAATCTCCGATAGGTAAAATTTCAAAGCCTTTTGTCTCTTTGGCAGTATTTCCGGGCGAGCGCATCTCGTTAAATACCCGGAAGCGGTCAAGTTCTGCGATTCTTATGTCTCCATAAGCCTTGCTTGCCGGTTTTTCGGCTGATTTACCGCCTGTCAGTATTCCCAAGATTGATGTAAATAATCTTTCGTCCCGCTGCCATTGATATGTAAGGCCTTCGCCGGATGCTTTCACTTCAAAGGACGCATATTCGTCCTCTTTAACGTTGCAGTCTTCCGGCTGCTTTTCAATGACCGGTCCGCCGGACGAATCGGAATCCGTCGGAGCGGCGCCCGACGACGCGCCTTTCAGCGTCAGGCTAAGCGTCCGGGCTTTCGGGTCCCAGACGTATTCCTTCGCGTAGAATTCCGCCAGATCGTCGACATAAATTATCGTTCTCCCGCCGACGTTGTAGCTTTCGACCTCCTGGCTGTCAAGATAGGTAACGATATCGGTGAAATACACCGGCATCGCCTTTGAGCCGATAGGCTTTGTGTTCTTCTCCGGCGTATATCCGCCGACAATCGGAACGCTTTCCAGCCGTGTCACCGAAAGCGTTCTTTTTCCACCGTCCCATACGACATAAAAGCCGTAATTTGAAAGATCTTCAACTATGACGGCGGTATAGCCCTTGATGTTGTACGAGCGTATCGGCAGTCCGTTAATATAGGTGACAATGTCGGTGTGAAGGACATAGTCGACCACGTCTCCCACCTTCGGCGCCGCGAAGATAACCTGCGGCAGCCCCGCGAGCATTAAAACAGCAAGCGTGAAGGCGATGAATCTCTTAATGGGTTTCATTGTCTTTTCCTTTCTTTGTGGTTTTAATGTCGTGTGCGTCTTACTTTGAGTTTGGGATGCCGGCGGCCGATGCGGTCAGCCGCCGGTCATCCCGGCTTTATTGGTTATGGATCAATGTATTCCAAATAAACCGTAAACGTCAGCTTCTCGCCGTATCTGTCGGTAACGCGGCAATATAATTCCGTGTATAAATTAAGGCTGTAAAAAATATAATATCCCTCCAGGGGTCCTGGATTTTTCTTTTTGATTCGACCGCGCCTTGCGGTAGTGCTGATTCCCACTTTGGAACCGTTGACTTCCGTCCTTATTATCTGATCCTCAAAGCCTTTCTCATGTCTGTCGACGCGATACTCGGTTTCGACGATATAAAGGTTTTCGGGCACTATTTGCTTGCGTCCTTCCCATTCATAAGTCAGTCCTTCGCCAACGACATAATCTTTTATGTCTATCCAGTGCAGCTCGCCGTTAGTTTTGATTTTCAATGTTGCCTGATTCAGCCCCTGGCGTCTGAATTTAAGAGTTCCTTGAAGCTGAGCCGGCATCGTTGTGAATTTATGCCCGTTTACCGTTCCTGTGCAGCGGTACCAGCAGCCGGAGGTTGTTGAATCGATATAGAGTTTAATGTAGGTATCGGTAGGACCGGTGCCGGGAATGTCGACCCACTTTCCGTCGCTGCCTTTCTGCTGCCAGATGCATTCGAGACTGTTGACCGTGATACCTTGAAAACCGAAACTGAAAAAGGCTTCCTCGTAAAATTTTCCCCTGAAAGTTTTAGGTTGGTATATCTGGTAATCCTGAAGCGGCAGCTTGAAGGCAACCGTGACTTCGTCGGAAATAACCGGTTCCGAATTCGGTCCGTCAACCACGCATCGGAATTTGAAACTGCCGCTGCTGTCTCTGTTCCAGGAAAGCGTCTGGGTGTCGACACCGGCAAATTGGGCGTTTTCTTCGGGTACATCCGTCCAGCTTCCCAGCCATAAAAACTGCCAGCGATAATAAAGCGGGAAATCTCCCTCCGCTTTTATATGGACTTCGGCGGGCGCATTCTCTGTCTGTGTAACGTTTTGCGGCTGCTCGGTTATCTTGATTTCCCTGTAAGAGTTGATTATAGCCGGAGAAGAGGATATCGTCATGCCGTAGCGGTCGGTTATAAGACAGATATACTTCTGCGTCCCGCCGGGCATTACTACCCCGAACAATTTCGATGCGTCGACTTTAACCGTCAGGGTATTCGTTTTGGTACCGGAGTATTTGCCGCCGTCATCAATATTCTGGTATTCGGAGCTCATTAATATTCCGGAGCTGATGTCGGTGTTGTATTTTAATACCAGCTCCTGCCACTGATATTTTAAGTCAACACCGGTTGCTTCAACATAAAGGGTGGCGTATTCGCCCGCCTTCTTTCTTTGATCCTGCGGCTGTGTGACGATTTTAATGCCGGGCTTTAAGGGAATTATCGACACATGATTTGATGTAACGGTTTTTCCGTCGCTGTCTGTTATAACACAGCGATAGCTGCCGGCATAAATGGCGTCGAGGTCCGCCAATACCGAGAGCTTCGGCGTTTTAGCGCCGGAAATCCCTCCCCCGTCCGAAAGATCAACCCAATTCCAGGCCGTTGATTCGGAGTCTGCTTCTTCCCGCTGCCATTGATACGTAAGATCATATCCGGATGCTTTTACTTCAAAAGTCGCGTAATCGCCCTCTTTAGCGGTGCAGCTCTCCGGCTGCTTTTCAATAACCGGCCCGCCTGATGGCTCGGTTCCGGTACCGGTATCGTTTCCCGAGTCTGAATCCGTCGGAGCGGCTCCTTTCAAAGTAAGGCTGAGCGTCCGCGCTTCCGGGTTCCAGACGTAATCTTTCGCGTAGAATTTCGCCAGGTCGTCGACATATATAATTGTTCTCCCGCCGACGTTATAGCTGTCGACCTTTATACCGTCAAGATAGGTAACGATATCGGTGAAATACACCGGCATCGCCTTCGAGCCGATCGGCTGTGTGTTCTTCTCCGGCGTATATCCGCCGACTATCGGCACGCTTTCCAGCCGAATAACGGTCAGTTTTCTTTGATCTCCGTACCATACGACGTAAAAGCCGTAATCTTTAAGTTCCTCAACTATGACGGCGGTATAGCCCTTGATGTTGTAGGAGCGTATCGGCAATCCGTTGATGTAAGTGACAATGTCGGTGTGAAGGACATGGTCTACCACATCTCCCACCTTCGGAGCGGCGAAGATAACCTGCGGCAGCCCCGCGAGCATTAAAAGGGCGAGCGCGAAGGAGATAAATCTCTTCATAAGTTTCATTGTCATTTTCCTTTATTAATAAATTAAACATGTGTTTCGTCTTGCGTTGAGTTAGGGACATCGGCGGCCGATGCGGTCAGCCGCCGATTACCCCGGTTTTACGGGTTATATCTCAATATATTCGATATAAACATTAAATACCAGCTTCTCGCCGTATTTATCGGTAACGTAGCATCTTGCTTGGGTGTATAGATCAAAAGTATGAATAATACTAATTTTATACAATGGTTGAATACCCTTTGTTCCGGTTGTACTGATTCCCAGCGCCGCTCCGTTGACTTCTGTTATTATTATATGAGTTTCAGAGCCACACTGAAAATTAAAATACTCCGGCTCGATTATTTTAAAGATTCCGGGATCATCCTTCTCCTTGTGTCCTTCCCACCTGAAAGTAAGTTCATCGCCCTCGATATAGTTGTAGAGGTCAAACCATTGTATACTGCCATTCGTTGTGATATTCCATGTTGTATACGGTCGCCCTTCCTTTCTGTAATTAAGCGTACCCTCAAGCAGAGCCGGCATCGTCGTGAAGTCGCGGCCGTTTACCTTTCCCGTGCAGCGGTACCAGCGACCGGAGGTTGCCGAATTAATCTCGAGTCTGAGAGTGGGATCGGTAACCGAGAGGTTGGTCCAAACGCCGTCATCGCCTTTCTGCTGCCACCTGCATTCGAGGCTGTCAACTTTGATATTGGTAAAAGCGAAATCGAAGGAGGCTTGTTCGGAATACCTGCCCCTGAAATTTTTAGGCTGGCGGATCTGAATATCTTCGGGCGGCAGGTTGTAGGTAATCGTGACTTCGTCGGAAATGACCGGTTCGGAATTCGGTCCGTCGACTACACAGCGGAAATTAAAACTGCCGCTGTCGCAGTTCCAGGTTAGCGTGGGAGTGTCGACGCCGGCAAATTTGGGATTATCTTTAGGGATGTCCGTCCAGCTTCCCAGCCATACAAACTGCCAGCGATAAGAAAGCGGGGAATCGCCCTCCGCTTTTACATTAAGCTCGGCGGGAACTCTTTCGGTTTGTGTAACGCTTTTCGGCTGCTCGGTTATCATGATTTCACAGTAAGAGTTGATTTTTGCAGGGGAAGAGGATATCGTCATACCGTAACGGTCTGTGATAAGACAGATATACTCCTGCCGGCTCCCCGTCTTAGGTTTAAAACGACGCTGCGAAGGCGTATCGACTTTGACCGTCAGAGTATTGGTTGTGGTCCCGGAAAACTTGTCGTTGTCCGTGATATTTTTGTATTCATATGACAGTCCGGCGAATTGTTTGCCGTCCTCGAGTTCGTATACTTTGTAGNTTGCGATAAGTTCCTGCCATTGATATTTCAGGTCACGGCCTTCGGCGCCGACATAAAGAGTTGCGTATTCTCCCGCCTTGACTTTCTTATCCTGCGGCTGCTCGGTGATTTTGATTCCCGGGCTTATCGGAATAATGGACGCATAATCGGATGTGACGGTTCTGCCGTCGCTGTCCGTTATGACGCATCGGTAACTGCCGGAGTTTATCGTTTCAAGGTCTGCGAGCACCGTGAGTTCAAAATGATTTGCGCCGGTCGTCCGCCCGTCGTCCTTAAGGTCGACCCAATTCCAGTCGGTCAGCGACGATCTGTCTCCTCTTTCCAGCTTTTCGATTATTGATTTAAAGTCTCTTTCGTCCCGCTGCCATTGGTATTTAAGACCGTCTCCGGCAGCGGTCACCTTAAAAATCGCGAAATCGCCTTCTTTGACATTGCAATCTATCGGCTGCTTTTCAATAACAGGTCCGCCGGACGAATCGGAGCCCGAATTATCCTCCGAACCCGCGCCCGGCGACGCGCCTTTAAGCGTCAGGCTGAGCGTCCGCGCTTCCGGGTTCCAGACGTAATCTTTCGCGTAGAATTTCGCCAGGTCGTCGACGTAAATAATCGTTCTCCCGCCGACGTTGTAGCTGTCGACCTTTACGCCGTCAAGGTAAGTGACGATATCGGTAAAATACACCGGCATCGCCTTTGAGCCTATCGGCTGTGTGTTCTTCTCCGGCGTATATCCGCCGACTAACTGCCCGCTTGCAAGCGGTCTGACGGTCAGCTCTCTTTCGGTTCCGTACCATACGACATAAAAGCCGTAATTCGAAAGATCCTCAACTATGACGGCGGTATAGCCCTTGATGTTGTAGGAGCGTATCGGCAATCCGTTGATATAGGTGACAATGTCGGTGTGAAGGACATGGTCGACCACATCCCCGACCTTCGGAGCGGCGAAGATAACCTGCGGCAGCCCCGCGAGCATTAAAAGGGCGAGCGTAAGGGCGATGAATCGTTTTACAAGGTTCATTTTGTTTCCTTTCCTTTCTTTTGATTTGAATATCGTGTTGCGGCTTGATTTGGGTTTATGATATATTCGTTTTTAGCTGAGCGTAAATCAGCTTTTCTTTGTTTTTAATGCCAATATAATATCATCGCTATGTATTATTATATCATTTGAAATTAAGTTCAAATCAATTAAATATATCAACATAAGTATATTATATTTAACAATCAATGTCAACGGAATAAAGAGAACATTAAAAATTTAACCAATAATTTATATAAAATCAATAAAACCGGCGCCGCCATAAAATAAGTTTAGTTTTAAAGCCTTCTCAATCACCTTTTTTAACAAGTTTGAAATATAACATTCACCGGTTTGATTTATACATTGTAAAATTAAATACAGCATGATATAATCAGAATATACATTTATATTGAACTGATTTGTCAAATATAAAATTGGAGGGAATTATGAAAAAACTGCTTATTTTCCCGATACTTGTCATGCTTATGCTTATATCTGCGTGCGCAGATACGGGAAGCGCGACAGAGGGCATGGCGACAACGACCGCCGCGCAGGAGACGCTTGAGCAAACGACCGCAGAGACGACCGCGGCGATGGATATCTTCAAGGACAGCGACCTTGAAGGCTTTGCGCTGCGAATAGGCGACACGGAGCAATACGACATATATCTTTATACCATGCGTGAAGAGGAAAACGGCGAAGTCATAAACGACGCTATATACGGCGCCAACCGCCTGGTCGAGGAGACGCTGAATATTAAAATCGAGCCGAAGCTGTATAGCGATCCCGGACCGCTTGAGCGGATGGTGCTGTCGGGGGACGACGAGTGCGATATCGTCACCTGTCAGGACCTCGCGCTCGGCAATATGGCGCTGAAAGGTTACTTTTACGATATTTACGAATTCCCGAACAATGATTTCTCAGCTCCCTGGTGGCCGGAAAGCGCGGTCAAGGCGTACCGTATCAACAACCGGATGGTTGTCTTTTCAAACCATATGTCGTACTTCGGCGTTTCGAGGATACGCGCCTGGTTTATAAACAAACAGCTCTGCGCCGACTTCGGCATGGAAGTTCCGTATCAGAAGATTTACGACGGAGTCTGGACGCTCGACGCCCTCGGGGAAATGATGAGCGCCGCATACTCGGATGTCAACGGCAACGGCGTGACCGACGCGGGCGATAAGGTGGGTTATATCAATCTTACCTCATTTTTGTCGTTTATTAATCCGACGCTCGGTCTTTATACCTATACTCCCGACGCAAACGGCGCGCTTGAATACACGGCTGATGTCAACCGTACCCAGCAAGCGGTCGAAAAGCTCTATTCTATGTTTTATGAATCTCCTTCCGTCCTTAATGTTACCGAAAATATCGTAATAGACACCTTCAAAAACGGCGATTCGCTATTTATCTATGATTCGCTGAATCTTGCCGCAAATCAGCTCCGCGACAGCGAGGTTGAATACGGCATCCTCTGTCCGCCGAAGCTTGACGAGGCGCAGCCGGATTATGTGGCGGTCTATACCGACTATATGCACGCAGTTCCGCTGACCGCGCCGGAAACCGATAAAATCTCGCTTTGCATCGAAGCGATGACGGTCGCCGGTTATACCGAAGTATATCCCGCTTTTGTTGAAATCTCGCTAAAAAATAAGTATTCATACGACGAGGATTCGGCAAAGGTAATTGACCTTCTCCGCTCAAAAATGTTCCTCGACGTCGCCTACACATTCGGCGCGAAGATGTCGACTTCGGTAAGGACGCTGCTTGACATAAAAGCCCCGAACACGAATGTTTCCTCATATTATGAAAAACATAGCTCCGCCGACATAGCCCTTATGGAAAAACTCAACTCTTTCGGGGACTGAAAACAATCAGGATTCCCTCTGCCGGAAAGATAATGCCCGGCGGAGGGAATTTTTATTATGTCAATTTAATTCCCAAACCGTCAATTGAATTTTTGTTTTGTTCCGAATTAAATGAAATCTGTTGACAAGTTTAAAATTGGAATGTTATAATTAAGCAAAGTGTCGCTATAAAATTATGGAGGAGAGAAAATGGAACCAAAACAAACGGTTGATACCGAACAAAATGACATCAACGGAAATAATCCCAATCAGATGAATTCAGGCGGTGCCGGCGGTAATTATGGCGGCAATAATAGAAAAAACAACAATTCTGCCTTCAATGCGCCCAAAGGCCCGAATATCTTCAATATATTCATAGTTGTATTTCTCATCACTTCACTGATAAACATGTTTTTCATGAATAGGGTGAGCAAATCGGCACAGACTATTGAATACAGTCAATTCCTTGAGCTGGTTGAAAGCGGATATGCGGATCAGGTTGTGCTGAGCGAAACTCAGTTATTGGTCACAATCGATGAAGAGGCTGATCTTGCCGAAGTAGAGAAAATACTTTATCCGGCCGGAAAAACCGAAAATCGGCTGCCTTCACCGAAGGCGGGTGACGGATATATTGCCGTTCGGGTAGACGATCCGGACTTGGTGAACCGTCTTTCGGATAACGGTGTTTCATTCAGTCAGATAATAAGCAATGATACCTCATCACCCCTTAAAACATTCATCAGCACATGGGTCCTTCCTACAATCATCATGTATCTGATTTATTTCTTCGTGATCCGCAATGTCATGAATAAAATCAGACAAAATCAGCCCGGCGGCGGAGCTGGCGGCATCTTCGGGATCGGAAAAAGCAAGGCAAAAGAATATAATATGGAGAAGAACACCGGCGTCACTTTTGCCGATGTAGCCGGACAGGATGAAGCAAAAGAAAGTCTGAAAGAAATGATCGACTTTCTTAACAATCCGAAAAAATACCGTGAGATCGGCGCAAAACAACCCAAAGGAGCTCTTTTGGTAGGGCCTCCGGGAACGGGTAAGACGCTTCTGGCAAAGGCGGTTGCAGGGGAAGCCGGCGTTCCTTTCTATTCAATTACCGGCAGCGAATTTGTCGAGATGTTCGTCGGCGTCGGGGCCTCCCGTGTGCGCGATTTGTTTGAAAACGCGAAGAAGAACGCTCCCTGTATCATCTTCATCGATGAGATCGACGCCATAGGCAAAAGCCGTGACAATCAACTTGGATCAAACGATGAAAGGGAACAGACCTTAAATCAGCTTCTTGCCGAAATGGATGGTTTCGGCAGCGAAGAAAGCATAATTGTTTTGGCTGCCACAAATCGTCCCGAAGTGCTTGATAAAGCGCTGCTTCGTCCCGGTCGTTTTGACCGCCGCATCGTTGTCGATAAGCCGGATCTCCCGGGACGCGAGGCAATTCTCAAGGTACATGCCGCCAAAGTCAAAATGGATCCGGATGTCGATCTGCGCGAAATAGCGCTGGCGACAAGCGGCGCGACGGGAGCCGATCTTGCCAATATGATCAACGAGGGAGCGCTGCTTGCAGTCAAAGAAGGACGCAAGCTGGTAACTCAGAGGGATTTGCAAGAAGCGGTTGAAGTAGTCATCGCCGGCAAAGAAAAGAAAGACCGCGTAATGAATCCCAAGGAGCGCAAAATGGTGGCTTACCACGAGGTAGGACACGCCTTAGTCAGCGCCTTGCAGAAAAAGGGTCAGCCGGTTCAGAAGATTACCATTGTTCCCCGCACCTTAGGCAGCCTCGGCTATACAATGAATATGCCGGAGGAAGAGCGTTATCTGCTGACGGAATCGGAAATCATCGCTCAAATCACCACTCTGTTGGGAGGGCGCGCCGCCGAGAGTATCGTCTTCGGGGAAGTGAGCACCGGCGCATCAAACGATATCGAGAGAGCGACAAAACTGGCGCGCGGTATGGTTACTCAGTACGGGATGAGCGATAAATTCGGCCCGATGGGTCTGGAAAGCACACAAAACAAATATCTGGACGGGCGCAGTGTTGCTCATTATTCGGAACAAACCGGAACATTAATTGACGACGAAGTTCGTAAGATATTGGATCAGTGTCAGCAGGACGCCATCAAACTGCTGGAAGAAAACCGGCCTGCTCTGGAAAGAATCTCCGCTTATCTCTTAGAGAAGGAAAACATCACGGGACAGGAATTCATGCAGCTTATGGAGGAATAACCATTTCTTTCTACCGTGAAATATTCAAATAAGAGGGAAAACGGCGCAAAAACAGGGAGGGTATCATATGATTTACGCAAATAACTTTGCCGCGCTGACCGACAGCGACACTCTTGACGCCGCGATAGCGAACCGTGACGGCGACGGGATAATTGTTATATCGCCCCGCAAATCGGATATCGAGCCGGAGCGTGACTGTTGGCTTATCGACAGAGCTATATTGATACCGGAAAACACTACCGTTATACTGCGAAACTGTAAGATAAAGCTTTCGGATAAATGCCGGGATAATTTCTTCAGAACGGCAAACTGCGGCTTCGGCTTCCCTTATCCCAAACGGATACGCAATGTGCACCTCCGCGGAGAGGGAATCGCCGTTCTTGAGGGAGCTGATTACCCGCGCGCAACCGGCGACAGCTCAAAGCGGCTGGCTTGCCCCTGTCCTTTT
>JGI24711J26586_10002386_pt1 | contig 13370 bp, 12 predicted proteins | sample BioPla3DNA1_FD_26586 | JGI IMG/M metagenome (IMG submission 26586)
TAATAATTAATTTTTTTTATGCAATTTTACCATAAGTGTAAGAAAACTGTAACTGGTACACTATGCTCCGGAATAGTGGTACACTATGGCCAGAATACCCATTGTCAGTATTTTGTGTTGACAATGCTTTCCATAAATCGAACAAATCTCGCCCTTTTCGACGCTGGTACAATGCTCGCATTTTTGTGCCAAGCAATTCTTCCAAGTAGTAAGTTGTTACTTTGCAACTGCCTAAGAACCATTGACTATTTACTTGAAAATCGTGTTTTGCTAACCCCAAAACGTTAAAATGTTCTCGTGTGTTTATTTCTATTTTCAATCGAATTGGAGTTATAGGTGGAATTTCAGAATTAAACCTAAATACCAACGTGTTATTATGCGCTTTCTGCTTTACAGCAGGTTTGCCAAGAAAGGATAATACTTCCCTTATTCTGTTTATTGTATCTTTGATAGGTTCTGCATTAACTTGTACTAAATCAATATCTTCAGAATAGCGTGATTGTGGATTGATATATATTTTATTCAAGGCTGTGCCACCACGAAACGCTAAATGTTCCGCTAAATATTCATCGTTGTACAAAGCGCACAAAGCACGACAAATAATTAAGTCTTGTTCAATGTATTCTTTTGATTTCCAAGGAAGAAACTCCGACCATTCTTTTATACATCTTTCAGGTATCATACCTCGTCTATTTCTATTTTCTCGTTAATAATAATTCTCCATTTTTCATTGGTTTCGCAATCATTCGCAGGTTTGTTGCTCTTTAATGGGATTTTTTGAAATTTACAATCGTGTGTCTGAACTTTTGAAAACAAAACATTGGCTTGTTCCTGTTGTTCTAATTCATTTTCAAGCAAATAACCAATCCGCTGAATAGTGGAGGTTGGAACGTAATCAAAAAAAGTTTTGTCCAATTTTCCAAATTTTACCACTTCCATTAGTTCATAAATTACTGTACAGGCACGGTTTAGTCCGCCAATTCTTTTTTGAAAAGTGATTAAGTCGGCTGCGGTTAATTCGGGTTTTGAAACATAAAAATCACCGTTTTCGCTTCTAAACGTTTTAAGCCATTTTTGCGGAATTTCTTTGCGTGTGGAAATAAAAGCGATACGGGTATTTTTCTTTGTAGTGTCTCGCAAGGCAGGCAAGGAAGTAATTACAGAAAAAGTTTGCGGTTTTTGGTGTGCTGCTCCATAAAATGCTGCTGCATTTAGCAAACTGACATAGTACGGACGATTAAGATATTTCATTAAATCATCAATGTAAAATTCGGGCGGCACAATGCCCATTAAAGCGTAATCAACAGGAATTACGGAATAAAAGCCTTTGAAAACAGGAAAAATTAACCCTTTTTTTATCAATAACCGTAAGTTGTTTTTTACCGTTTNTTCCGACAAATGAGCAAAATCCGCAACGAGTTTCTGCCGCGAAAATGTTAACTGTCCACGCTTTGAGCGGTAAAGAATCCAATCGTCAATATTGTTCAATTTCACTTCCATATATAAGAAAATATTTTGTTTGCAAAAGTACTATTTTTTCTGGTACTTTCGCAAACAAAATATGATTTTTGGGAAAATACCTTTATTGAAAGATAGTGTTCTTCATTACAGCATTATATCACCTGCATTCCCGTAAACTCATAACGAGGCAATGGCGTCTGGTGCCAACATATCCATATGCTTGAATATTTGCCTTTGCTTTAGTAGCACCTCGCCCACTGTGAGGGATTTACCTGGTTCGGTGAAGCATTCGATCAAGTCTACCTCATCAAGCAGTCCTTGAATAGTGAATTGATTGAAAAGATTTTTTCGCTCATTTGTTTCTTGATATAGGAGAGATAGATCAGTGCGAGGAACTCTACAAAGATACCTGGTGCTACAGCCTGTTTTAAAGACCAGGAATCCCTATCTCTTTCAAATACTGGTATGTGGGATCGTAAAATTCAGATAGACGGGTATGGTCATTATCGTTTCCTTCCGGAACGACTATTACCATTCCTTGGCGCGCTCTTGTCAGAAGAACGCGGTAAGCATTTATTAAATAGCTTTTTCTTTCTAGTTTTAGAATTCGCTGCCATTTGGTACCTACAAATGAGAATGTTTCCCATCCATTTTCATCGTATCTTAAATCCCCATCCCACGTAACGCATGCCCAGTCAAGTTCCAAGCCTTGGATTTGAAATTCTGTGGCTACATCTTCAAGAAAGTATGAAGAGCGGACGTCATCTTTACCATTTAAAAACCAATGTACCGGATTGATTTGAAACCGTACATCTATGGCATGAGGTTTCAGTCTTTGGGCCTGAGAAGATACAATTAAACCATAGCGTTCACTGCCTCTGGCTTTGCTTTTCAACCATTCTTTAGCTTTAGATAAATTGCGTGTAATGACAATTGGGTAGTTGTCTTTTATCAATTCATACATCTCTTTTGCCTTTTCTTTTTCCATATCCAGCAGATACTTCACAAACGAAGAAAGGTTTTCAGCTCTAAATGATCGCATAGATACGTTGAGATGTAAATCTACGTTCTGATAGACTTTTGTTATCTGTTTTAATTCATTTACGGCTTCTTCTGCATCGTATTCTGATTCAACCAGGTTGGGAGAGATGTAAACGTTCCAGTGAGAGAAACTTTTTTTGATTGCTTCCAACCATTCGGAGATTCCGGCTTCACCGGTATTAATTTCTTGTCCACCACCTACCAGGCAAATAATTACAGCCCAGTCTTCATGACGGTTAAGACATGATATAAGAAACTCGGGTTCAGAGTAATCAAAATTGTGTTGATTCTTTTTTGACTTCATGAACTTAACAGTCTGCTCTTTATTCCATGCCCTTTGAGCTTCATCAAAAATAGCGACATGATCGTATGGTGGTTTTGGATCAATTAGGTAGGCGTCTCTGTAATGGTGTATATTTTGGATAAATGTTTTAACACTGGATCTTATTTGTCCTTTTGGAATTTTTTTATCGGAATCTGCCTGGCTCTTTACTCTATCTCTAGTTAATGCTTCTTGTAAAACAGCTACAAGTGGCCCGTTCCCTGATAAATAAACACTCATTGTTTTGCCGGTTTCATCTTGTCGTGTCGTAGCGATTTTTAATCCAACTAATGTTTTTCCCGCCCCGGGAACGCCTGTAACAAAACAAATGATTTTTGAGTGCTCGGATTTGGCTTTTTCTATGATTTCAGAAATGACCGAGGTAGTCCTTGTTAAGTTAATGGCTCCGGCATCACATCTTGTAATATTGTCCACAGAATGGTTCTGGTATAATGCTATTGCTGCTTCAACGATTGTTGGAGTAGGAGAGTAACTACCATAAGCAAACTCTTTTGAATTAATTTCCTTTTCATCAAAAAAGAAAGCTAAAGCATTATTAATAACCTCAGAAAGACTAGATTTGTTAATCTTTAAAGGTTCTAACAGGTTATCATTATGGGAAGTAGTAATCAGACTGATATATGAATGAGAAGCTTCCGTAGCCAGCAAAATAGGTACAATCAAGGCATGATGACTAGGTTCGTGAAAATATTTAAGGTCCAATGCGTAATCATATACCTGTTCTATGTCTGCTCTTAGATAATTCTTTTCTCCGACTTTGAATTCAATTAAAAAAACAACTCCTTTAATCAATAAAAGGACGTCTACTCGTTTACCCATACGGGGAATCGAAAATTCAAAAAAAATAGTCCCTTCATAAGGAACGAGAGCTTTTTTTAAGAACACAATTTCATACTCCCAGGCACGGTTTTGTTGAAATGACGTATCAAAGGTGTTGTCAAGTGAAATCTCTCCAATAATATCATTTGTGCTCTTTGAAAGAAAAGAGGATATGCTGTCTTTGTAATAAAAATTACGCATGAATTGTTATTATTTGTGATCAGATATTATGTTGATACTTTTTGCATAGTTACATCAAAGCTACGTCAAAACATGACGTAGTGAACAAGGAGGGTTCGTGTTGAAGGAAGTATAACAAAGATAATATATTAATTATAGCGGTCAGCAAAATCAACTTTAGCGCATGCTTGATTCAATCTAGATTGTCCAAAACGCGCCAAATTGCATGCAACTGCCCTGCAAAAAAAGAGAAGGGAGCAAGCAAGGGAGCTGACACCAAAAGGAAAAGGGGAACCTCGCACCCGAGGAGGGAGGGGCCCGGTTGCGGAGCTACAGCGTAGCGGTAGCGCAGCAACTGGGAGGCGTTCCCCGTTCTTTTGGTGCAGCGACCTGACTTGCAGAGCGCAGCGACCTGACTTGCAGAGCGCAGCGATCTGACTTGCAGAGCGCAGCGACCTGGCCTGCAGAGCGCAGTAACTTGCAGAGTGCTGCGACTTGCACTCAAGTGGGGCAGACAGCTGGCAGATGCAGGAAGGGTATCAGGAAGCCTTGTTTTACTGTGCCGTAGCGTTGGTAGAACTGGTGCTTGCCTGCAGTGTATGGGACATTGAAATTTGAGTTACTGTTTTTTGCAGGTAGGTGAACGCAGCGATGCCTACAATGATGTTGGCAATAAATCCGGCCCACATGACCCCGGGAAGCTCTATCAGTTTGGAACCGACCCAGGCCAGGGGAACAAAAAGGCCAAAGGTGCGTACGGCTATAAAGAACATGGAGGGGTACGGTTTGTTGAGCCCGTTGTAGGCCGAGGTGCTTAGCATAACCAGGCCTTGAAAACCGTAGCTTCCGCCAACAATCAGAAAATATTTGCGGGCAATATCAATTACCTGCGGGTCTTTAGTAAAGATTCCGGCAAGGGTTCCGGCAAACAGCAGCAAGAAAAGAAAAAACGCACCTCCCCAGAGCAATGAAAAGTTTCTGCCATAGCGCAGTGCTTGTTGGATTCTGGGGTATTGGTGGCTGCTGTAATTCTGCCCGATAAAAATAATCATTACCGAACTGAGCGATGAAACGGTCATCAATCCAAACATTTCTACACGGGAAGCTACACCAAAGGCTGCCATGGCTTCTTTTCCAAAAGCCGACACTATACGGGTAATTACAGCCAGCGACAGCGGTGTGATGAGCAGTCCCAGGGTGGCCGGCGCAGCAATGTACAGGACTTTTCTCCATATTTCGGTAATGGCTTTGAACGAACCAAAGCGGAAGGTGATGAGCTTTTCACGTTTGGAAAGCACGGTTACCACAACTACCATGCTTACGCTCCGGGCTATGACAGTTGCCAGGGCGGCTCCTTTTACTCCCATGGCGGGGAACGGTCCCAATCCAAAAATAAGTAACGGGTCCAGGATGGTATTGATTACGGCAGAAACCAGCATGGTCATCCCGGGGGTAAAGGTGTCCCCGGTAGCCCGGATGATGTTGTTACCCACCATAGGCAGCACCACAAAAAGCACTCCCATGTACCAAATGGACATATAATCGTGGACGTATTCCAGGATGTCCCCCTCGGCACCCAGCAAGATAAACAAAGGCCTGATGGTCACAAGTCCCAGCACCACAAAGAGTACCACCATAAGTATGCCCAGCAGCAGGGCACTGCTGGCCATGATTTTCATTTGTTTTTTGTCGGTCGCGATGATGTTGCGCGATACCAGCGAACTGGTTCCTATACCAATGCCCTGGGCAATGCCGTTCAGAAACATAATGACGGGAAAAGTATAGCTTATGGCGGCCAGGGGTTTGACACCCAGTCGTCCCAGAAAAAACGTATCGGTAAGGTTGAAAATCACCATGCCTATCATGCCAAAAAGCATGGGCCAGGTAAGGGAAAGGAGCTGTTTTCCTATGCTTCCTTCTGTAAGATTGCGGTTCAGGTTACTCATTCAAAAAAAACGTTTCCGAAAATTTGAGCCTGCTAGATACTAAAAATTTCGGCAATGGGCAAAACCGACAGCGTAGAAAACAATATTTGCAGCGTAGAAAACATTTTTTTTGTATCTTGCAGGCATTGTAAACAATCACTAATAAAAATTATTTTTATGGGAAAAGAAGGAATCAGAGTATCATCAGTAGATGTTGAAAAATTGCTAAAAATGCTTAACGGTGCCCTGGCAGAAGAGTGGCTGGCTTATTACCAATACTGGATTGGAGCACGGGTCATGGAAGGCCCCATGCGGAGTGAAGTGGAAGCCGAGTTGCTGAAACACGCAGATGAAGAGCTGTTGCATGCAGAAATGGTAGCCGAGAGGATTATTCAACTGGGAGGTACTCCTGTAACCAATCCTGTCGACTGGACAAAACATGCCCGCTGCGCATATGAAGACCCCACAGATCCGTTCATTGGAAGGATCCTGGAGCAAAACCTGGCAGGGGAGAGGTGTGCTATTCAACGGTACGAGGAAATTGCCAACTTTACAAACGGCAAGGACCATGCTACGCACAGAATGGCTGTTCAAATCCTGCACGACGAGCTGGAGCATGAAGAAGACATTGAAGCCTGGATTACCGATCTGGAACACCTTAAAAGGTTGTGGAAAGACCAGAAGTAATACGCCGGGTATAGCTTTGGCAGTACTATAGTATGACGGGTTGCAGGTACACGTGCCTGTAACCCTTTTTTGCCCATAAACATGCTGGTGTATTTATGAATGAGAAGTTTTTAACACAAGCTATTGAACAGGCTTTTGATTGCGTACATAAAAACAAGGGAGGTCCGTTTGGGGCTGTTATTGTACAAGACGGAAAAGTCATAGGCAGGGGATGCAACAGCGTCACATCGGCCAACGATCCCACGGCACATGCAGAAGTGATGGCCATCCGCGATGCCTGCCGTAATTTGCAGACCTTTCATTTGCCCGATGCTGTAATTTATACAAGCTGTGAACCTTGCCCCATGTGCCTGTCCGCCATTTACTGGGCCGGCATCAAAACCGTCTATTACGGATCCGATAGGGAAGATGCAGACAGGATTGGATTTAGCGATAAATTCATTTATGATGAATTGGCTCTGCCGCCGGAAAAAAGGTCGGTAGCCATGATACAATTGGACGTGCCGTTGGCAAAGGATTTGATGAAAGCCTGGGAAGAGAAGCAGGATAAAATACCTTATTAAATTTGTAGCTCTTATGTACAAACATCTTTTTGGTCCGGTTCCTTCGCGCCGGCTGGGTATGTCTTTAGGCGTAGACATGGTGCCCAGGAAAGTCTGTTCGTTAGATTGTATCTATTGCGAAGTTGGCAAGACGACAACCCTGACGGCGCAAAGAGAGGAATACGTACCGGCGCCTGAGATTATAGCAGAACTGGAAGATTTTTTCAAAAACCATCCCGATCCCGAGGTGATTACTTTTTCCGGATACGGAGAACCTACCCTGAACAGTTCCATTGGACAGGTACTGGACTTTTTAAAAGAGAAACGCCCGCATGTGCCTGTTGCCGTACTTACCAACGGTACGTTGCTGGGTCAGGAACAGGTGCGCAAGGCCATACTCAGGGCAGATTATGTGCTTCCTTCGCTGGATGCGGCAACCGAAGAAACGTTCCAAAAGATCAACCGGCCGGCCGCTTCGCTGGATTTGCAGGACTACATACAAGGATTGGCAGATTTTAGGAAAGAATTCAGCGGAGAAATATGGCTGGAAGTGTTCATAATCCCCGGTTACAACGATACGTCCCGGGAACTGGACGCTTTAAAAAAAGCTATTTTGAAGATTAACCCGCATAAGGTGCAAATCAATACGCTGGACAGACCGGGAACGGAAGGAAATATAAGGAGTGCCACGCGTAAAGAATTGGAGAGCATTAAGGCCGGCTGGGATATTCCCGGGGTTGAGATTGTAAGTGCTGTGGACAGGAAAAGTACAACAGCGTATAGAAAAGATATTGAAAATGTAATCATGGAAACTATTGTCCGCAGACCCTGTACACTGGATGATTTGTCTTTGATCACAGGCTTGCATGTGAACGAGATTAATAAATACCTGGATGTGTTGGAAGCAGAGGGTTGCATCCAAACGGAACGGCAGGATCGCGGGCTGTTTTACAAACCAAAATAAGATATGGAAACTATTGCAAAGTGGGTAGAAAAACTTCTGATGAGGGGAGGAGTAGCAGAAACTATGGCTCCTTACCTAAGGCTGCTTGTTTTACTGGTAGTGCTGGGGTTTCTTGCCTGGGTGTTTTACCGTATAACACGGCGGATTGTTAAAGGTCCTATCTATAGGTACATAAAACGTTCCAAAGCAAAATGGGACGACCTGCTGATGGACAACAAAGTTTTTTCCAGCCTGGCTCATATTGTACCGGTGATTATTATTCGAATAATAACGCCCATCCTTTTCCGGGATTTTGAAAAAGTATTGCCGCTGGTTATCAAGTTGACAGACATCTATTTGATAATTGTTATATTGATGGTAATCAGTGCCTTGTTGCGTGTTGCAGAGCAATTGCTGTCAAAAAACAAATCCTTTGCCGACAAACCTATTTCCAGTTATTTTCAGCTCATCTATATTATCCTGTACATTGCAGCCGGTATCCTTATTCTTTCCATACTGTTGGGAAAATCACCCGGTTACCTGCTGGGGGCATTTGGTGCCATGACCGCGTTGCTCATGCTCATTTTCAAGGATACTATTCTGGGGCTTGTAGCCAGCATACAGATTTCTGCCAACGATATATTACGCATAGGGGATTGGGTGGAAATGCCAAAATTCAATGCAGACGGGGATGTTATAGCCATCAACCTGAATACCGTAAAAGTACAGAACTGGGATAAAACAGTGACAACCATTCCTACGTACTATTTCATTACAGACAGTTTCAAAAACTGGCGGGGGATGAGAGAAAGCGGAGGCCGGCGTATAAAACGCGCCCTGTACATTAACGCCTCTTCTGTAAAATTTTTAGATCCTCAATCGCGGGAGCGGTATGCGCAATACCGTTTGTTGGAGGAATATATGGCTACCCGACAAAAGGAAATAGACACGTTTAACGAAAAACATCAAATAGATACGTCTCTGCTCATCAACGGACGGCGGATGACCAACCTGGGGGTATTCCGCCATTATGTGGAAAACTACTTGCGTAACCACCCGGGCATACGTAAAGACATGTCCCTGATGGTCAGGCAGCTGAATGTTGAAGACCGGGGGATTCCCATTGAGATTTATTGCTTTACCAAAACGATTGTCTGGGTAGAGTACGAAGAAATCCAGTCCGATATATTTGACCACTTGCTGGCCGCCGTTTCTTTCTTTGATTTGGAAGTCTTTCAGCAGCCGAGCGGATTTGACATTTCCCGCTCGTTATCACGCAGGCAGGCTTAGAAGTCCGGTTTATTTTAGGTGCGGAGGAAGGACCATGAATTGCATTTGGCGCAGGATTTCCTGTTGCCTTCTCAGGATGTAAGCCGAGGGGTGGAGGGAGCTGAAACGGAGGGGGTTGGGAAGTGTGGCGGCCACCAGGGCTGCCTGCTCCCGCGTAAGCCGGGAGGCCGTTGTGTTGAAATGCTGCCGGGCCACGGCCTCGGCTCCGTAAATGCCTTTCCCCATTTCTATGGAGTTCAGGTATACCTCCAGGATGCGTTCTTTGCTCCAGAACAGTTCAATGAGAAAGGTGAAATAAACTTCCATGCCTTTTCTGAACCAGGAGCTTTTGGGCCAAAGGAAAACGTTTTTTGCCGTTTGTTGTGAAATGGTACTGGCTCCCCGGGGACGGCGGCGGGTACGATTTTCCTGCTTTGCCTTTTTTATCTGTTCCTTGTCAAATCCTTTGTGTTCAAAGAAAAGCTGGTCTTCCGAGGCAATAACCGCGCGTACCATGTTTGCCGAGATGTCCTCCAGAGGAACCCAGTGGTGGTACCGGACGGCTTGCTCCTGATTTTTTCGTTGTTGTGTTGCACGGATGGCCATCAGCGGGGTGTACCGTACCGGAATGTACTTGTACATTACTACGGCTGCTACACTAAGAAAAACAATTCCGAAGGCAGCATACAACAAAAAACGGCCGGCTTTTTTTATCATGGTTTTGTCAGATGCAACAGGGACCACCCTTCGTTTTCTTTTTGAGCATGCAGTACCAGACCGTTTCGTTGGGCGGCTTCTAACATAGCCGGGACATCGGTCGTATAAAAACCGCTAAGCAACACATGGCTTGTACCCGGTTCCAGGCTGCGGGAAAGTGTATCCATTTCGTAGGAAAGGATGTTGCGGTGGATGTTGGCCAGGATCAGTCCGTACCTGCCTTGCTGGATGAAAGAAGCGTCTGCATGGTGCACCTGTATTTTGTGGGCTACGCGGTTTCTGCGTGCATTTTCTGTGCAGGAGTGTACGCAGCGCAGGTCGTTGTCCAGCGCATGTACGGGTATTGCGGCACCCATTTTTGCTGCGAGGATGGCCAGAATTCCTGTTCCTGTACCCAGGTCCAGGATGCGTCTGTTTTTTACCTGCCTTTTCGCATCCATGTCCAGCAATGTTTCCAGCATCATGCGGGTGGTGGGGTGGTGTCCGGTACCAAAGGCAAGTTCCGGCTTTATCACCAGTTTGTAGGCAACCGGTGGCCAGACGGGTACCATGGAACCGTCGCCCATAGAGCGTATACTGCAGCCTTTGCCTGTTTCCAGGATGACCGGGTTAAAGCGGAGCTCCCAGTCTGCATTCCAGTTTTTAGAGACAATATATTCTTTTGTATAATCTGCTATGCCGTACGTGTCCAGAATGATTCTCAGGTGGGATTCGTTAAAATCTTTGGCCGGTATAAAGGCTTTCATACCGAAATCTTCAGAAACGAACCCTTCGTATCCCATGTCGGCCAGTTCGGCTACCAGGATTTCTTCAGTTTCCTCTGTATTCGGCTCAATAGATATGCTTATTGCTACGTATTCCATATATGCTTTAGGCAAACGAACGGGCAATGGCCAGAAAATCGTCTGCTGTCAGTGATGCACCTCCAATCAGTCCGCCGTCAATGTCGGGTTGGGAGAACAGGTCACGTGCATTGGATGGTTTGCAGCTTCCTCCGTACAAGATGGGGGTAGATGCTGCCAGGGTACCAAAGGTTCCTGCAAGAAACGCACGGATAAAGGCATGCATTTCCTGTGCCTGCTCTACAGAAGCTGTTTTTCCCGTGCCAATGGCCCAGACCGGTTCATAGGCTACTACAATTTTTTCAAAATCAGCAGGTTCCAGTTGGAATAGCACGTTGCGCAGTTGCGAAGACACTACCTGAAAATGCAGGTCTTGTTCGCGTTCTTCCAGCGACTCTCCTACACAGAAGATGGGCTTCATGCCGTTAGCCAGCACCCGGTGTATTTTGTTTTGCAGTATTTCATCGGTTTCGTGGTAATACATCCGGCGTTCCGAATGTCCTAAAATTACGTATTGGCAGGGAACCGAGGCAAGCATGCTTGCAGACACCTCTCCCGTATAGGCACCGCTTTCTTGCTCGGCACAATTCTGAGCAGCCAGGGAGATATTTGTACTGTTACTTAGCAGTTGTGCTACAGGATGCAGGTGGGTGAAAGGGGGAGCAACAATCAGGCGTACGTTTTTGGGGATGCTGCCCAAATCCATCAGTATGTTTTTTACAAGTTGTATTCCTTCAGGCAGGGAGGTATTCATTTTCCAGTTTCCTGCTACAATTTTTTCTCTCATAGAATTAGATGTTGTATAGAACGCACAAAGGTAAGAAAATGATTGGTTTTTTGGCGATTAATACCTACTTTTGCAACCCTTTATCAGATTAATACTATGAATATCACAAAGAAACAACTGGATGACCTTTCCTTGCAGGTAACTGTATCACTTGAAGAGGTCGATTATAATGAAAAAGTTCGGAAAGCGTTGAACGATATCCGAAGAAAGCTGGAAATTAAAGGATTCAGAAAAGGAATGGTTCCCATGGGAATCGTACAGAAAATGTATGGGAAGTCCACCTTGCTGGAACAGGTCCAAACAATCGTTTCGCAAGGGATTGACGATTATATGAAACAAGAAGAAATACATATTATTGGGGAGCCGCTGGCTGCTGAAGAGCAGGCTGAGATCAATTGGGATGTAGATAAAGAGTTCTCTTTTTCGTTTGATCTGATGCTGGCACCGGATGTACCTGTTACGGTAAACAAGGAGTTGCACATTCCTTATATTCAAAAGAAAGTTACCGACAAACAGGTGGAAGAATACAGGAAAGGGTTGCTTGACCAGCACGGAACCATGGACGAGGCAGAGAATGTAGAGAAAGACGATTTTCTGAAAGTGGATTTGAAGCAAGGAGAGCGGGTGATTTCAGACACGTACCTGAACCTGAAAACAGTAGAGAAACAGAAAGATAAAAAACCGTTTATAGGACAAACCGTTAACGGTACGGTAGAAGCCGATATTAACACGTTGCTTTCTAAAGATACAGACCGTGCTGCGCTGTTGCAGATAAAACCGGAAGAACTGAAAGATGAAAAAGATCCGGTTTTTGTCTTTACCATAAAGGAAATAAAAAGGTTTGCTCCGGCCCTGGAGAATCAGGAATTGTACGATAAGCTGTACGGTCCCGGTAACGTAGTATCGTCAGAAGCCTTCCTGGAGAAAATCAAAGAACAGATTGACCGTAACAACCAGGGGGAAAGCAATTACCGTTTTGGACAGGATGCAAAAAATATTCTGATTGAAAAAGCCGGTATAAAACTTCCGGAAGAGTTGTTGAAACGCTGGCTTTATGAAGGAAATGACGGGAAGTTTACTATGGAGCAGATAGAAAAGGATTTTCCTGCTTTTTTGGAAGATTTCCGCTGGCAATTGGTCCGGGAAACCGTCATGAAGCAAGGTGAGCTGAAGGTAGAAAAAGAAGATATGATAGAAAGTGCCATGGTAATGGCGCGGTACCAATTTGCTATGTACGGACTGACTGACGTGTCTGACGAACATTTGGTTTCGTTTGCAGAAAGTATGCTGGCTAACGAAAAAGAGGCCAGGAACCTGTACGAGCGGGCAGAAGAGAATAAAGTTATTTCGTATATTCGCGAAAACGTATCGGTAGATATCAAAGAAGAATAACAGATGACTGAATTTGAAAAGTATGCCATGCGGCATATGGGTATCAGCAGTATGAGTCTGCACAGGTACCAATCTTTATACGGGAGCACGCAAAGCTCCATTACACCTTATATCATTGAGGAGCGGAAGTTGAATGTAGCCCAGATGGACGTTTTTAGCCGCCTGATGATGGACCGTATCCTGTTTCTGGGCGTTCCTATAGTAGACGAAGTGGCCAACATCCTGCAGGCACAGCTTCTTTTTCTGGACTCGACAGATCCGGGAAAAGATATTCAGTTGTACATCAATTCACCCGGAGGCTCTGTGACTGCCGGACTTGGTATATACGATACCATGCAGCTGATACGTCCGCAGGTGGGTACTATTTGTACGGGACAAGCCGCTTCTATGGCTGCCGTACTGCTGGCGTCGGGGGCCAAGGG
>JGI24711J26586_10002393_pt1 | contig 13345 bp, 6 predicted proteins | sample BioPla3DNA1_FD_26586 | JGI IMG/M metagenome (IMG submission 26586)
GATTGGTTTGGCACCTATGGAAGTCTCACGGAGGCAGCAGTTAAAAAGTTTCAGAAGAATAATATACCACCGGACGACGGTAAAGTAGGTAAAAATACATGGAAAAAGCTGTCGCTTCCATGGGATGAGGAAAACGCACAGCCTGACAGAAATAGTTGGAGTTATAAATATATATTACAAAATAATAAATTCTATACGGAGAACCCAGAGGTTACCTTGATTACCCCTACTGCTAAAACTGAGCTTGAGCGTGGAGAATCAATAAAAATAACTGCAAAAGGGACTAATTGTCACCATTTAGCAGTATTTATCAATGGAGAATGGAAGAAGACAGTATTTGGAGACAGTAACACTAATACTATAAATTTGGAATATGACTATGTAATACCTGCTGTTGGTATATACAACATGTATGAACATTTTACTGAAATGCCGCCACAACCCGATAATCCATCCGATACTCAAAGGCATATGCTTGAACTGTTTGCCCTATATCAGAAGGGGAGACCGGAAGATTTTGAATTTATCAAGAATTTGACTTCACCACCTCAGGATATTTCGACAATTGTTAGGTGCGGAGAACTACGTGGAGTAAGGATAGGGATAATTGGAGCAGGTATGGCAGGACTGGCATCTGCTTTTGAATTAAGAAAAACAGGTGCGGACATAACTGTATTTGAAGCAGAAGAGAACCGTGTTGGAGGCAGGGTTTATACGTATTATTTTGATAAAAGTAAGCAATTGTACGGAGAATTAGGTGCGATGAGAATACCCGTTTCTCATGAGACGGTATGGCATTACATAAACTTATTTAAAATTCCCACCAGACCCTTTATCCAAACAAATGAAAATGCTTTTATATATCTTAAGGACACACGTGTAAGAAATGATGCAGAGGGCAGAAATGTAATGAAATATATATACCCTAAGTATTGTCTTACGGAGTGGGAAAGAAGTACTCCTTGGCAACAGTTGGTTTATTACGGGTTGGAAAGTCCCCTCCTTCCTGCGAATTCTGAGCAAAGAAGTGAACTACTTCAGATTAAGCCCTACTATAATGACTTCATTGTCTACTGGGATTTTCAAAGTAACAGAAAAATAATGGAGTCTTTAGGACTAAGCAAAGGTGCAATTGATCTGATTTCAAGTATGTCTCCGCTAGCTGGACAGAATCTTTATAACAGTTATATTGATATAGCACAAGCAAATTACCCTGCAAATCTTTCCTTTCTATATGAAATCCCTGGTGGAACCTCAAGACTTCCCTACACAATGTATAATTCATTGATTAATCCAAATCCATCAAAGGATTATCCTGGGATACCACTACATAACCTCGGGAAGGTTACTATAAAAACTGGAAACTGGGTTTCGGGAATATACAGGGATAGGGGCACCGGAAAAGTAGTACTCGCTTACAATAATAAAAAGAGAGTCAATCCTATATATAAAGATTTTGACTATGTTATTTGTGCCATACCTTTTTCAACTCTTCGTACAATTGATATAAATCCACTATTCAGTGGACTAAAAATGCAGGCAATAAGAGAAGTAAATTATATAGCCTCGCAAAAAACTCTTATGCTCTGCAACAGACGCTTTTGGGAGGAAGGTGGTCCAGAGGAGCAGATAATCGGGGGTGGTTCATATACTGATCTTCCTATTACTACCTTGTGGTATCCGTCAGATCATTCTAAGTACTGTAACAAGGAGACTAAGGGCATGCAGCGGAGCTTCCTTTACAACAATTTGAACTTATTACAAAAAGACCAAAAGCTTTTAGCTAGGGAGCCTGGGGTTATGATAGCTTCATATAATTACAGCCTTGATTCTACAAGACTGGCAAATCTTAGCCCGGCACTTCGCAATGAGGAAATCAAGCGTGAGGTGGAAGAAGTCCATGGATTACCAAGTGGATACTTAGACACTATAGCAGTTGACTTCAAAACTATGGATTGGAACGAAAATCTGTGGTCTAGGGGGGCATTGCCCTTTTACACTCCTGAGCAGAAAAAACTGTTTTCTTATGCGATGGCCTTGCCTGAGTATGATAACAGAGTGTTTATGGCAGGAGACCATACTTCGGCAGTTCACCGTTGGATACAGGGTGCACTTCAAAGCGGAATGAACGCTGCAAATCAATTGGCTATGGAGGCGAAGAAAATAGAATAAGTGACAAAAGAGGAATAAACAAGAAAATTATAGAGGTATTTGGACATAAATCATTAAATTAGTTATGCTTTAGTTGAAATAATATAAAAAATGTAATACTCTTCTAATTATATTGATTCATGATTCAATTTTGGGATGTGTAAGAAAAGTAAAATAATAAAATAATTTACATAGTATCTGCGAAATAAAGAGTGATTGTTAATAAATGTTTGCTATTTATTTTACAGAGAAAGAAAAGATGGGAGGAGAAATAAATGCTTTATTAGTCGATATTAGATAATTGTTAGTATTGCTGTTTACAATAATAGTTATTATAATCTTTTGTATTATGTGGCGGAAACAATAACATCTATCGGCTACGAACATATTGTTTTTTTTGTACAGCTAATAATATAGTATAGATATTTTGGCTATTGTTTTTAAGGTTGAAAAATTGGCTTAGTTGCACTAGGTTTTGATATTTTCCCTAAGGACATTGGTAGTTGGTATTAGTTTAAGGGAGAATTTCTATGACAGATATATGCAACTGTGCTTATAACACTGATAGTATAATACAATCTATACTGCTAGCCACAGAATTTATTTAATTCAGAAAGTGTTATGGTTTAATTGTTCCTAGCAAACTGAAACTGATTGATATAATGTGTTTTTATGAAATGTTTAGATGAATACTTACCAGNCTATCATTATGAAAAACGTAAACGAGGAGAGTGTTACTATGAAAAGAATTATTTGTGTGATATTAACAGCTGCAATTTTAATAATCATTTTTTTCTTATTCATACAAGTGGGTTTTCATTAGCACTTATTAGGGCTGGCTTTAACACAAACGATGTTGAGGTTATTGAACATAGTTATGACAGTGCAGTTGGTGAGTTCAAAGTTATAAAAACCAGTTCAAAAGAACACAAAATAATATTAGCTTGTATGTCAAGAAATTCATTTGGTTTCTGGAAAGTGATTACAACTAGTGAAGTTACTTCTGTTAGACCAGATATTGTTGAGATTGCTTGGGTTAGAGGTGCAGGAGCAAAAAGATTTACACATACTGAAAATGCGATATTTGAAAATGAGTGGCATTATGCATATTATGGAACAAATGCAACTAAATTAATAGAGTTTCTTCCGGGACAAATACCGGAAAATGTTGCAGTAAATATACGTCAAGCCGGGCAACAATTTTGGATTCATTTGGTATCTTATGGTGAACCAGATGTTTTAAGTAGAATCAAGATGGAGTATTTATTGGAGGAAAGTAAAAGTATTTCATCAAAGTAGATTTTTGTACTACGTAATAATCATTTTCAAATAAAAGACAAAAGTGAAAGCCAGCGTTTTTAGCGCTGACTTTCGCTTTTGTTTTTTATGATATTAAATTAAGTTCTAAGTTTCTATTGGTATGGTTAAAATGAGTCGATAAATCCTAATAAATATTTCCTTAGTAACCCAAAATCAATAGAGTTTACTTCTTTATCATTGTTAACATCAGCATTAATCAATTGATCTTCGGAAAGAGTATTCATACCAAGGAGATACAATCTTAAAGCTGCAAAATCAAGGGAATTGATTTCTTCGTCTATAATTATATCGCCCTTGCTAGCAGGCTTTGCAGTAGGTGTAGGTGTTGGAGCAATAGTAGGTTTTGGTGTCGTTACAGTACCAGATGTAGGTTCCCCATATACAATACCTCTTCCATTAGTCGCCACAAAAACACGTCCATAAACTCTTAAATCACCTGTTATTGAGTAATTTATAGAACCATATTGATGCTGATCATCATTAACTCTTACCCAACTTTTAGCCATATCATCGGAACGATAAACAGCGTATAATCCGTCTATCTCACCACACATATAAATAGCAAGATAATCTTCTCCGGCTTTAGCTTTACCAAACCCAATTACATCACATCGATTAATTCCATTAACGTTAGTTATTGTTTTACCACCGTCCGTTGTGTATGAAAGACCTGTAGATGGACCGGGGATCCATACATGACCTTCTTTACCAGGAACGGCTTTGATTTTGGCAGTAGCTGAATCAAGGCCTGTTTTGACAGCTTCGAAGGTTAGACCACCATCATTACTTACATAGAACGTATTTTTTGCGTAAGCATAGAATACTTTTGGATTAACTCTGTCGGAACAAATGTTTGCACCGGCAGGAAGAGTACTGACAGCCTTCCAGCCTCCGCTTACATAACAAATAACTCCCTGACTGGTACTTGTTGACCATACAAAAGTTGAACCGTCAGCTGCTACTGCTACAGTACCACCTTGTACGATATCATCCTCAGAGGTGGCAGGGAAGGTATAGCTAACGTTTGGTTGGACTTCAGACCATGTTGCACCTCCATCTTTTGACATCGCAACAGTCTTTTTTATCATTTCATATTGCTCTTTATCCTTAGCACCTACTCTTACGATAATATTTGGATTGAGTTCTGCATAATCCAAACCTGTAGTGTTGGTAAATACAGGATTCTCCATCATCATGTCGGGACCTTTTTCTAAATCCTTATGTACAAAGCCGCATATATCGCCAAGGCCACTTATTAGTTCTACTCCATCAACCGGAGGGCAAATGAGATTTAAAACTGCAGTCTGTTCAACTCCCATTCCCATAACTTCAATATTTATATATTTACCTTTATCCCAGTCTGTCAAATTTTTTGTCCCATAAATAGTAGCACCTGTAACATACATCATTTCATCCGAATTAAAAGGATCAATCTCTATATCACCAATCATCCAACCTAGTTTTGGTGAAGGAGTGTCCATTATTTCCATACCAGTGATTAATCCACCCTTTGTAGCGTTTGTTGTCTTACCCCATGCAAGCCAAGGTGCTTTTGATATATCCAAGGTATATTTCAATTCTCTTGATGGCCAATCTCCATGTTCCCAAATAGGATCCCAAGTTTCACCTGCGTCGGTTGAACGGAAAATAATGTCATCCGGCCACCAGCACTCAAGGGATGTCACTATAAGGGTATCCGGATTTTGTGCATCCACACTTAAGCCACCAAATCCGTAATAGTTTTCATATTTAGGTGAACCATCCCAGTTGGAACCGCTAGGAGGAGTGATATCCGTCCACACACCTGTATTTGTATCATATTTATAAACGGCTCCATCTTGGCACTGATAAGGACCACCTCTATCACCATATGTAACATATAAAATACCTTTTTTACTTATAACTCCATGATGGGGAATTCCAATAGTTAAAGCTTCAGCGTTGTGTCTTTTGAAAGTGCTCTCGGTGGGTTGTCCTTCAACAGGTTCCCAAGTCTTACCTGCATCATGGCTGACATATAGAGGGTTCTCTTTATCGGCAACACCTACATAAATATCTTTTGTTGGACTTCCTTTAGTACCCTTGTCCGAATCAAAGGTTACAAAGCACAATCCCAAGTTATCAGCTGTATACTCAAAATTAGGATCTTCAACATAATTTCCTCCGTTTGTAAAACTGCTTACTTTCGCCCAGGTTTTACCATAGTCTGTGCTTTTCCACAAACCATTACCGCTTCTTGCGGCAAAATACAATATGTTGTTGCTGTTTGGATCCACTGCTAAACGTTCACCAACCGAACGACCAGGCATATTTGCTCCAAACTTGAAAGGTAGTTCGGTTCTTTCCCAAGTCTTGCCGTAATCTTCCGAACGTAGAATATATCCATTCATTGATGTCCAGCTATTTGTATATGTACCGGCTGCAATGTAGACTCTGTTTGTTTCTACCGGGTCAGTAGCTAAACTTTCGCAACCAAGCAAATTCCATTCATCGGGGTATACCCAGTCGGTAATAGGTTCCCATTCTAAAGTCTGCTTATTTCTTATATAAGCACCACCCATATCGGTTCGTGCATAAACAAGACCTTCCTCGGTTGGGTTATAAATAATTCCGGTAACAAAACCGCCACCACCGCCAATCTTAACATTGTCCCATTTATAAGGCACATTTGCTGCACTATTTACAGGCAAAGCCGGTGTAAATATTGAAACACAAGCAAAAGCAGCAAGTAAAAAAAGTACTTTTACATTTTTGGTCTTTTTAATCCTCATGAATTTTTCCTCCTAAATTTTAACGCTTATCTTTCTTATGGTATTTCAAAAAAGCAGTTTGGGTTATTGCCCTATTATCAAGTAAACAATTCCTCCCTTCAAAAGACTCATAATAGTGGTAATATTTATTATACCTTAAGTTCCTCCTTTTTTATTGTAAAATTCACAAAGTCGTTGCATATTTGTGTGTTTATAAACTTAATTGAGTGGAATAACAAGTAGTGTTTAACTAGTGGCAAAGAAATAATATATGTTTAGATAGATATTCGAACCCTTCAGTTTGTTTTGTGTTCATTATACCTAATTTTATAGTCCTATTTAATAGATAGTAATAGTTTTTTTAAGTGGGATTTACCGTATGGATTATTTTTGAAAATAATAAATTCAAAAAGTATCTGTTTATTAATAAGATTTTGTGGTAATATGTATATTGTATACAATACTTATTGTCTTCACAACTTAAAAATAGGCACTTAAGAATCAAATTCGAAGTTTATTAAAAAGTATATTGATGGAAGCCATAAATAAAATTAACTAGTGTATTAAAAATATCTAAGAGTAGAATATTAGGTGGGTATGACAAGGAGGTAAATTAAATGAGTAGAATTTTTGAACAAGGAAAATGGAATACTGAAATCGATGTCAGAGATTTTATACAAAAAAACTATACGCCCTATGATGGTGATGAGAGCTTTCTTAAGGGTCCTACGGAAAAAACGCTAAAGCTATGGGAAAAGGTAAGCCTTCTTATGGAAAAGGAGCGAAAATGTGGTGGTGTATTGGATATAGATACTAAAACCATATCTACAATCAGTGCACATCAAGCTGGATATATAGATAAGGAACTTGAGACTATTGTAGGTATTCAAACCGATCAACCGCTAAAGAGGGCAATAATGCCTTTTGGTGGCATACGTATGGTGCATTCATCATTAAAAGCTTATGAGCGTGAAATGGACCCTGTAATGGATCATGTTTTCAAATATAGAAAAACTCATAATGATGGTGTGTTTGATGCGTATACTGATGAAATGAAAAAAGCCCGACATACAGGAATTATAACAGGACTTCCCGATTCTTACGGCAGGGGCAGAATTATCGGTGATTATCGTAGAGTTGCACTCTATGGAGTAGACTTTTTGATTCAAAAGAAAAAGGAAGCAAAAAAGAACTATGTGTTTGACATAATGGACTCAACTGTTATAAGGCAAAGAGAAGAACTAAGTGAGCAGATACGTGCACTTGAGGAATTAAAGCAGATGGCAGCAAGTTATGGCTTCGATATCAGTAAACCTGCTAACGACACAAAGGAAGCAATACAGTGGCTTTACTTCGGATATCTTGCTGCTATAAAGGAACAAAATGGAGCAGCTATGAGTTTAGGACGTGTATCTAATTTCCTAGATATTTACTCTCAAAGAGATTTAGCGGAAGGAAGATATTCCGAGGAAGAGATTCAAGAGATGGTTGACCATTTTGTAATGAAGCTTAGAATGGTGAGATTTTTAAGAACACCAGCTTATGATGAGCTTTTTTCCGGGGATCCTACCTGGGTAACTGAGTCGCTTGCAGGGATTGGGTTAGATGGAAGGCATATGGTAACTAAAATGGCGTACCGCTTCCTTCACACGCTAACAAATCTTGGACCGGCTCCAGAGCCTAATATGACAGTGTTGTGGTCGGTGCGTTTACCTGAGAATTTTAAGAGATATTGTTCTAAGCTCTCAGTGCAAACCTCATCTATACAGTACGAAAATGATGATCTTATGCGTGAAAAGTTTGGTGACGACTATGGTATTGCATGTTGTGTTTCTGCTATGCGAATAGGAAAGCAGATGCAATTTTTTGGTGCTAGAGCCAATCTTGCGAAGGCTTTATTGTATGCTATAAATGGTGGAAAAGACGAGATAAATGGGGAGCAGGTAGGACCCATAACAGAACCTATAACTTCTGAGTATCTTGACTATGATGAGGTTGTAAAACGTTTTGATTTTGTGTTAGAGTGGTTATCCAAACTTTATATAAACACATTGAATATTATTCACTTTATGCACGATAAGTACTGTTACGAAAGAATACAAATGGCTCTTCATGATGAAGAAATCTTGAGGACTTCTGCTTGTGGGATAGCCGGATTATCTGTTGTAGTTGACTCACTTTCAGCTATAAAGTATGCAAAAGTAAAGGCTATTAGAAATGAAAATGGTCTTATTACGGATTTTGAAATCGAAGGGGATTTTCCTAAATACGGAAACAACGATTCGTTAGTAGATGACATAGCAGTAGACCTTGTAAAAGGGTTTATGAACAAGCTAAGCAAACATAAAACTTATAGGAATAGTAAGCCTACTATGTCGATATTGACAATCACGTCGAATGTCGTATATGGAAAGAAGACTGGAAGTACACCGGACGGTAGGAAATATGGTGAACCTTTTGCTCCAGGAGCAAATCCGATGCACAAGAGGGATACAAAGGGATGTATTGCATCAATGGCTTCTGTGGCGAAGCTTCCTTTTGACTACAGCGAGGATGGTATTTCTTATACATTTTCAATAGTTCCCGGTGCCCTTGGTAAGGGAGAAGAGGAGCGTGTACAAAATCTATATAGTTTAATGGATGGATTCTTTAGTGATGAAGGTCACCATATTAATGTCAATGTAATTAATAAGGAAGTGCTTTTAGATGCGATGGATCACCCGGAAAAATATCCACAATTAACTATACGTGTCTCTGGTTATGCAGTAAACTTTATAAAATTAACTAGAGAGCAGCAAATGGATGTTATTAATAGGACCTTCCATGAGCGAATTTGATAATAAAGGTGGTTGTTATGAGTATAATGGGCTATGTACATTCGGTCGAAACCTTTGGTACGCTTGATGGACCTGGTATAAGATATATTGTTTTCCTTCAAGGTTGTCCATTAAGATGTAAATATTGCCATAATCCTGATACCTGGGGGTGTCAGAAAGGTAAAAAAATGTCTTCGACGGATGTGTTTTTAGATATCCTAAAATATAAGAACTATATAAAAACTGGAGGGGTTACCGTTTCAGGCGGTGAACCTCTTTTGCAGTCTGATTTTGTAGCAGAACTACTAAAGCTTTGCCGTGATAATGGAATACACACCTGCATTGATACTTCGGGAATAATACCGGTTGAAGCTTGTAAAAATGCTATTAATGAAGCGGATTTATTGTTAATGGATATAAAGCATATAGATACTGAAAAGTGTAAGGAAATAACGGGTCAGGGCAATGAAAATACTTTAGCAATGCTGGAATATTGTCAAGAACATAATAAAGACATTTGGATAAGGTATGTTTTAGTTCCGGGCTTGACCGATGATGAAGAGGCAATAAAAAGGATGGCTGAATATTTAAGTGGGTTCTCGGTTATAAAGAAAATTGAAATACTGCCTTTTCATAAAATGGGTGAATTCAAATGGGAGCAATTAGGGCTGCAATATGCGTTAGGAAGTACGCGTGAACCTACAAAGGATTCTATAAATAGGGTAAGGAATATTTTTGAAAGATATGGTATGATTTGATTTTACATTCTGAAATAGACTAGAGCGTTATGAAAAGTATATTAAGAGGGTGAATTTTGGATATGGAGAATTACTTGAGTCCTGAAAAAATCAAAGAATATACAGTGGAAACAGGGGTAAAGAAGGCTGAGAACAGTTTTAAGAAAAGTTTTTTATTATCTTTTATGGGAGGGATGTTTATATCCCTTGCAGCTATAGGAAGTTTAATTGCTTCTTGCACTATAGATAATTATAGTATATCTAGCCTTGTTGCAGGGCTTGTATTTGCTGCTGGTTTGATAATGGTAATAGTTGCAGGAGGAGACCTGTTTACAGGAAATGTACTGTTGATATTGGCGGTTTTACAAAAAAGAATTACTGCTTTAAAGATGGCAAAAAATCTGGCTGTTACTTTTTTTGGTAACCTAATGGGAGCATTATTCATTGTTTTTCTAATACAAGGCTCTGGAGTTCTAAATAGTGGAAATGGCATTGTAGGTCAAAAGTTGATCTTGAAAGCAGCACATAAGCTCGAGTACCCTTTTATTCAAGCCTTCATGTTAGGTATATTGTGTAATTTGTTGGTTTCTCTAGCAGTCTGGATGATGTATTCTGCTAAGGACACTGGTGGTAAAGTGCTTGCGTGTTTGTTTCCTATTGTTCTATTTATTGTAGGCGGATATGAGCATATAGTTGCAAATATGTACTATATACCTGCTGGTTTAGTTGCAGCTATGAGTGGCAAATATGAACTACTATCGGTTATACCATCCGATGTGCTTTCTAGTTTCACGCTAGGTGGGATTCTTAGTAATTTTATACCTGTGACTTTAGGTAATCTTGTAGGTGGTCTAGTAATAGGCGGTGTATATGCAAATATATTCAAATCCAAAAGTCACGCTGGTGAAGTTATTAATAAAATTAAAATAAGTGCGTAGATTATAATGAAATATATAATTCAATAAATGACTCTAAAAAGAGTGGATACAAAATTTGTCTAAAAAAGTTTGTTTTTATGCAAATTTTTTTTGTTTACGCATCTTTCGAACGAAGTGAAAGAGGCAAAAACGAAGGGGCTTGATGCCCCGAAGTTTTTGTTCGACCCGTAGCAAGTCGTACATTCTCTTGGGCTTGTAGCTTAGTTCTTGGAAGAATATGCATTTGCATGACGGCGAGTACCTGATGTACCTACAAAGCCCTCTAAAACTCCACAAAATTTCATGCACCCCATACATAGTTTATCAACGATACATTATCCCCTATTAAAAATGGTCTAACTGGTTAAATTAATAAAATAATGTTATAATATCAAAAAAACAAGGAAGGCTATTTACATGAGTGAAAATTTTATCGCTTTAGGCGTTAATAATGAATTAGTTAATATTTTAAAACAAAATGGAATAACTGAGCCAACACCAGTTCAAAGGAAATCTATTCCTGTATTGCTAGAGGGAAATGACATAATTGCACAGTCACACACTGGTACTGGAAAAACTCTTGCATTTTTGCTGCCAATTATACAGCGTATTAAAGTGGAAGATTCATTTGTGCAGGCTCTTATTATGACTCCAACAAGAGAATTGGCAATTCAAATTACAGCTGAAATCAAAAAACTTATCGCAAATACAGAAATAAAAGTTTTGTCAGCATATGGCGGACAGGACGTAGAGCAGCAGATTAGAAAGCTAAAAGGCTCTATTCATGTTGTAATTGGTACTCCTGGACGTTTAATTGATCATATCCGTCGAAAGAGTGTCGATTTGAGGAAGGTAAAAATGCTTGTGCTTGACGAAGCAGATAGAATGTTGGATATGGGGTTTTCTCAAGATATTGGACTTATTTTGCGTGATGTGTCTAAAGTACGTCAAACTATGCTTTTTTCTGCAACTATGCCAAGGGGAGTTAAAATGTTAGCTTCTAAATATTTAAAAAAGCCTGTTCATGTCCATATTCAAAATAAAAATATTACCCTAGATGAAATTGAGCAAATAGTTATTCAGACTTCGGAAGAAGCTAAATTAGATGCCCTATTTAAGGTTATTGAAGAGGAAAAACCATTTATGGCAATCATCTTTTGTCGCACAAAACAGCGGGCAATAGCCCTGAACAATGCGATGCAAGAGAAAATGTATAATTGTGACGAGCTTCACGGGGATATGCCTCAATCCAAAAGAGAAAAGGTTATGAAGCTATTTAGAAGTTTAAAACTTCAGTATCTTGTTGCTACGGATATTGCTGCAAGGGGGCTTGATATTGAAGGTGTGACACATATATTTAATTATGACATTCCAGAGGATGCCAAGAGTTATATCCATCGTATTGGGCGTACTGGAAGAGCTGGGCAGGTAGGTAAAGCAGTTACTTTTGTTACTAATAAGGATCGTGAAACCTTGTTGTTAATTGAAAAAGGAATTAAAACAACCCTAAAAAAGCACAGGATAGGAAACGATGAATTACCTGCAAAAAAGACAAGTTCCGCGAGTGTTACAAGACTTAGAGCTCAAGAAGGAAGAAAATCGGTAAATGCTAAATCTAGGAAGTCAGTTAAAGCTTTTGGGAAAAGAACTGAAGAAAAATCCAGATTTGGAAGAACCACATCAAATAAAGGAAAGGCAAGTTACGGGAAAAAGCAAAGCAAAAAAAGACCTTAGGAACTTCAAGAAAGGATAATCTATTGTTAAGGTTATCCTTTCTTTTTACAGTTATATTGATTTATACAAATCCTAGAAGATGTGCTGCATTTGCCACAATAAAACAAACAATAATTCCAGCTGCAGTGGGTATGGCAAAGGAAACAAGTGTCCATTTTATGCTTTGTGTTTCCTTACGAATTGTCCACAGGGTTGTGCCGCAAGGAAAGTGCATAAGTGAGAATAGCATTACACAAACACCGGTAAGCCAAGTCCAGCCATTAGCTACTAAAAGTTGTTGCAAGTCTTCGAGTTTGTCTAGTTCAAGCAATGATCCTGATGCCATATAACTCATAATGATAATGGGAATGACAATTTCATTGGCTGGCAGCCCGAGTATGAATGCCATCAAAATGTAACCGTCCATTCCTAATTGTCTTCCGAAGGGGTCAAGAAAATTGGCGGCATAAGTTAATAGACTTATGTCGCTAATAGTTATATTAGCCATGAGCCAAATTACCAGCCCGGCAGGAGCTGCAATAGCAATAGCACGACCTAGGACAAAAAGTGTCCTATCCAATACCGAGCGGACAATAATTTTACCAATCTGAGGTTTACGATAGGGAGGTAGTTCTAGTGTAAAAGAAGAGGGTATCCCTTTTAATATTGTTTTGGAAAGGATGTAGGATACCAGCAAAGTCATTAGAATACCAAATAAAACTATTGTCGTTAATGCAAGGGTGGATGCTAATGACTTAAAGGCACCACCAGCAGTCCCACCTATAAATATGGTGCCAATAGCAATTAGTGTAGGAAAGCGACCATTGCAAGGAACAAAAACATTAGTGAGGATGGCAATTAACCTTTCTCTTGGAGAATCAATGATCCTGCAACCAATAACTCCTGCAGCATTACACCCAAACCCCATGCACATGGTCAAA
>JGI24711J26586_10002401_pt1 | contig 13333 bp, 13 predicted proteins | sample BioPla3DNA1_FD_26586 | JGI IMG/M metagenome (IMG submission 26586)
TTCAAACCCTTTGTCATGAAAGAGCTTGTGGAAAAGGGGATTGCCCACAACATCAAGAGCGCCAAGAAGATGGTGGACCGGGTGCGCCCAGAGGTTTGGGACATCGTGGAAGAGGTTATCAAAGAACACCCCGTGCTGCTCAACAGGGCGCCCACCCTGCATAGGCTGGGTATTCAGGCCTTCGAGCCGGTACTGGTGGAAGGAAGGGCCATTCAGCTGCATCCGCTGGTCTGCGCAGCTTACAACGCGGACTTTGACGGCGACCAAATGGCTGTGCACGTGCCCCTGTCCGCAGAAGCTCAGGCTGAAGCACGGCTGCTCATGCTCTCCACCAACAACATCCTGGTTCCGTCCAGCGGAAGACCCATTGTCACGCCTAACCAGGACATGGTCATTGGTCTGTATTACCTGACGTCGGTGAAAGAGGGTGCCCCAGGCGAAGGTCGTTACTTCGGCTCCGAGGAAGAGGTACTCCATGCTACAATTCCGGCTCCATCAGCCTGCATGCGAAGATCATTCTGCGCCTGGATGACGAGGAGAGAACGCGCCTGGAGACCACCACAGGGCGTCTGCTGGTGAACAGCATTATGCCTGAAGGGTTTGGCTACATCAATGAGGCCCTGGACAAGAAGAAGCTGGCTAACCTGGTGGACCGCCTCTACAAACAGCTGGGTGCGGCAGAGACAGCTCACGTCCTGGATAAGATCATGCAGCTCGGGTTCCTCTACAGCACCCGNTCCGGAACCACGGTATCCATTGCCGACATCGCCGTTCCCGCCACCAAGAACGAGCGGATTCGGGCAGCCGAAGAGGAAGTGGAGCAGATTGAGCAGCAGTACCGCAGGGGCCTGCTCACTGCGGAGGAGCGCTACCAGAGGGTGTGTGCGGTCTGGACCAGGACCAGGGAAGTTGTGACCAAGGACATGCTTGACAACTTCGACAACTTCAACCCNGTGTACATGATGGCCCGATCCGGCGCCAGGGGCAACGAGTCCCAGATCAGTCAGCTCGCGGGCATGCGCGGTTTGGTTGCAGACCCCACGGGCAGGACGTTTGAGATTCCCATCAAGGCCAACTTCAGGGAAGGCCTGACTGTGTTGGAGTTCTTCATTTCCAGCCACGGTACCCGCAAAGGTTTGGCCGACACCGCGATCCGCACAGCAGACTCGGGTTACCTCACCAGGAGACTGGTGGACGTGGCCCAGGATGTCATTGTCCGCGAGTATGACTGCGGCACTCAGGAATCCATTACGGTCAGCGCCATCAAGGAGTTCACCGGCGACAGCGAAGTGGTCATTGAGCCCCTCTGGGAGCGTCTAGCTGGTCGGGTAGCCGCACAAGATGTGGTGCATCCTGAAACGGGAGAGGTGCTGGTTTCCCGGGACGAGATGATCGATGATGAGTTAGCCCAGGCCATTGAGGAGGCGGGTATTGAAGAAGTGCAGATCCGCTCCGTACTGGTCTGCAAGACCCGCCACGGCGTGTGCGTGAAGTGCTACGGGCGCAACCTGGCCAACGGCAGCCTGGTGGATGTGGGCGAAGCCGTGGGCATCATCGCAGCCCAGTCCATTGGCGAGCCGGGTACTCAGCTCACCATGAGGACTTTCCACACCGGCGGAGTTGCCGGCGACGATATCACAGCCGGTCTGCCCAGGGTGGAGGAGCTCTTTGAGGCCCGTAAGCCTAAGGGCCAGGCCATTATCAGCGAGATCCCTGGGACGGTCAGCATTGTGGAGAGCAAGGGCGTGACCAAGGCCGTAGTGAGCGGTCCCGAAGGCGAAGCATCTTACGTGATTCCCTACGGCGCCCGCCGCCGCGTGAAAGACGGCGTCCAGGTGCAGGCAGGAGACCGCCTCACCGAGGGACCTGTGAACCCCCATGATATCCTGGCGGTACAGGGAATCCTCAAGGTCCAGGAGTACCTGGTCCAAGAAGTGCAGGAAGTGTACCGTTCCCAAGGGGTAAACATCAACGACAAGCACATCGAGGTCATCGTCAGGCAGATGCTCCGCAAGTGCAAGGTGGAGGACTCGGGTGATACATCCATGCTGCCCGGTTCGCTGGTGGATGTGTTTGAATTTGATGAGATCAACGCCCAGGTGGAGGCAAAGGGGGGCCAGCCCGCAGCGGGCAAGCCTGTGCTGCTGGGCATAACCAAAGCATCCCTGGCCACCGAGAGCTTCCTCTCGGCAGCATCCTTCCAGGAGACCACCAGGGTGCTTACGGAAGCTTCCATTAAAGGAAGGGTCGACAGGCTGCTGGGGCTGAAGGAAAACGTGATCATCGGCAAGTTGATTCCGGCGGGCACGGGCATGACCCGCTATCGCAGGGTGAGCATTGCCGTGGAAGGGCAGGAAGAAGGCGAGGCACCAGACAGTGGTGTCGAGGCCGAGGTGGAGCTTGTCTCAGGTTAGTTGTCTGAGGTGCCGTTCCGTAAGATTTTATTGACAGGGATGGCCCGAGATGATAGAATTAGCTGTGTTGCCCGCAGGGGTCTAGCGCCTCTGCGGGATCTCTGAGTAAAGGGGAGGGCCGTGATGCCACACAGACTTGAGACAGCGCAGCGGGTAGTCGGTACAAAACAGACTCTCAAAGCTATCCAAGCTGGAAAGGCGGANTTGGTCTACCTGGCTCGAGATGCCGATGAACATGTTACCGGCCCCGTGCGCAGAGAATGCGAAGACCGCGGGATTGACATGGTTGAAGTGGACACCATGGCAGAGCTTGGCAAAGCCTGCTCCATTGAGGTGGGGGCTGCGGTGGCTTGTGTCATGAAATCTACACAGAATTAGACGGAAGGGAGGTTATCCAGCGTGCCAACGATCAATCAATTGGTTAGAAGAGGTCGCCGAGCACAAAAATCCAAGAGCTCTGCCCCTGCGTTGGGTTTTACCCAGAACACCTTGCGTGATGAGGTGATTTACAACGAAAAAGGGGCACCACAAAAGAGAGGCGTTTGTACCAGAGTCTACACAGCTACGCCCANGAAACCCAACTCGGCCCTGCGGAAAGTAGCCCGTGTGAGATTAACCAATGGTATCGAGGTGACTTCCTATATCCCCGGCGAAGGCCACAATCTGCAAGAACACAGCGTTGTTCTGATTCGTGGCGGCAGGGTCAAGGACTTGCCTGGTGTGCGTTACCACATCATCAGAGGGACACTAGATGCAGCGGGGGTAGCCGATCGGCGCCAAGCCCGCTCCAAGTACGGCACCAAGAGGCCTAAGTAGGAAATCTTGGAATCTCTATGCAGAAGGGGTGAAAACCAATGCCGAGAAAAGGAGGCGTTCCCAAGCGGGATGTGCTCCCTGATCCCATCTATGGCAGCAAATTGGTCACCAAGTTCATCAACGCCATCATGATCGACGGCAAACGGGGACTCGCTGAGTCCATCATGTACGGCGCCTTGAACATGGCTGAAGAGAGAACTGGTACCAAGGCCATAGAGCTGCTGGAACAGGCAGTGAATAATGTAATGCCAGTTGTAGAAGTTAAACCCCGCCGTGTAGGTGGCGCTACCTATCAGGTGCCTGTGGAGGTGCGCGCTGACAGGCGGCAGACTCTAGCGCTGCGGTGGCTTGTCCAGAACGCCAGGGCCCGTGGGGAAAAGACCATGGTTGAAAGGCTGTGNGGCGAACTGCTGGACGCTGCCAACAACCAAGGCGGCGCAGTTAGAAAGAAAGAAGATACTCACCGTATGGCGGAAGCCAATAAGGCTTTTGCTCATTACCGTTGGTAATTCGCTGCCAAAGCAGTGGGCCGTGCACAAGGGTGCTCTAGCCACAACGGGGCGGGTGAGTCTACTCGGCTAGGAGGAGAAAATAGTGGGAAGAGACTTTGCGGTTGAGAAGACGCGAAATATAGGTATTATGGCGCATATTGACGCAGGCAAAACCACGACCACTGAAAGAATCCTCTTCTACACCGGGAAAGTTCACAAGATAGGCGAGACACACGAAGGTGGAGCAACCATGGACTGGATGGCTCAAGAGCGTGAAAGAGGCATCACCATTACCTCGGCTGCGACAACCTGTCACTGGAAGGGTCATCGAATTAACATTATTGACACGCCCGGCCACGTGGACTTTACTGTGGAAGTGGAGCGTTCCTTGCGCGTGCTGGACGGGGCAGTGGCAGTGTTTTGTTCTGTAGGCGGGGTTGAGCCTCAATCGGAAACCGTGTGGCGCCAGGCAGACAAGTATCATGTGCCCCGCATTGCCTATGTAAACAAAATGGACCGCGTTGGAGCTAATTTCCAGCGCGTAATGGACATGATGGCGGAGCGCCTGGGGGCAAATCCCGTGGCGGTGCAGCTGCCAATCGGCGCTGAAGACACCTTCCGCGGAATTATTGACCTGATTGAAATGAAGGCCCACTTCTATGTCGACGATATCGGCAATTTTGAAGAAGGGGAAATCCCCGAAGACCTTCGGGAAGAAGCGGAGTTCGCCCACCAGCTCCTGGTGGAGAAGGTGGCGGAAAGCGACGACGATTTGACCATCAAGTACCTTGAAGGTGAAGAAATAACGGCGGATGAGATCAGGCGGGCACTGCGTAAAGCCTGCATCGACGTGAAGCTGATACCGGTGCTCTGCGGTTCGTCCTTTAAGAACAAGGGAGTGCAGCCGCTGCTGGATGCAGTTGTGGAGTATCTGCCATCGCCCAGCGATGTGCCGCCTGTGGCAGGGGTAAATCCCGATACGGGTGCTGTGGAACACAGGGAGCTCACTGATGCAGAACCCTTCTCCGGCCTGGCTTTCAAGATTATGGCAGACCCCTACGTGGGGAAGCTGGCCTTTTTCCGGGTCTACTCTGGAACACTGCGGTCAGGAAGCTATGTCTTGAATGTAAGTACAGGCAAGCGGGAAAGGGTGGGGCGCATTCTGNTCATGCATGCCAACCACCGGGAAGATGTTGATCAAGTCTTCTCAGGTGAGATTGCAGCCATCGTGGGCCCGAAGGATATCTCCACAGGTGATACTCTGGCAGATGAGAAACACCCCATTTTGTTGGAGTCATTGGAATTCCCCGAGCCCGTGATCAATCTGGCAGTGGAGCCCAAGTCCAAGGCGGATCAGGATAAGCTTGGTTACGCCCTGCAGCGCTTGGCAGAAGAGGATCCCACCTTCAAGGTGTACACCGATCCCGAGACGGGGCAGACCATCATTGCCGGCATGGGCGAGCTGCATCTGGAGATCATTGTGGACCGCCTGCTGCGTGAGTTCAAGGTGGAGGCCAACATTGGCAANCCGCAGGTGGCTTACCGTGAGACCATTTCCAAGGCCGTGAAAGCTGAAGGCAAGTTTGTGCGCCAGACCGGTGGTCGCGGTCAGTACGGCCATGTGGTCCTGGAGGTCGAGCCCAACGAACGTGGAGCAGGATTCGCGTTTGAGAACAAGATCGTGGGCGGAGTGGTGCCCAGGGAGTACATCGGACCGGTTGAAGCGGGAATCAAAGAGGCCATGCTCACAGGTGTTGTAGCGGGGTTCCCCGTGGTGGATGTGAAAGTGGCCCTTGTGGATGGTTCCTATCACGAGGTGGATTCTTCTGAGTTGGCTTTCAAGATCGCTGGCTCCATTGGCTTTAAAGAAGCATGCCGTAAGGCCGCGCCTGTGATCTTAGAGCCTGTGATGAGGCTGGAAGTTGTCACACCCGATGATTTCATGGGTGATGTCATGGGCGATATCAACGCCAGACGCGGTAGGATTGAAGGGATGGAACAGCGGGGGAATACGCAGATTGTTCGAGGTTACGTGCCGTTGGCGGAGATGTTTGGTTATGCGACTTCACTGCGCTCCATGACGCAGGGCAGGGCGCACCACACCATGACCTTCGCCTATTACGAACCGGTGCCGCCCGCTTTAGCAGAGGAAATTACCCACTCTGCGGGTATCTAAAACAAAACAACTTTCCCAAGGAGGAAGAAAAATGGCTAAGCAAAAGTTTGAGAGGACTAAACCGCACGTTAACGTGGGTACCATTGGCCACGTTGACCATGGTAAGACCACCACTACAGCTGCGATTACCATGCTTCTGGCGCAGAAGGGCACAACCCAAGTCAAGAAGTTCGAGGAAATCGACAATGCTCCAGAAGAAAGGGAACGCGGGATTACCATTAATACTTCGCACGTGGAGTATGAGACTGAAGCCCGCCACTACGCACACGTGGACTGCCCAGGCCACGCCGACTACGTAAAGAACATGATTACCGGAGCAGCTCAGATGGATGGCGCCATTTTGGTTGTTTCCGCTGCCGATGGCCCCATGCCCCAGACCCGGGAGCACATTCTGCTTGCCCGCCAGGTTGGAGTGCCCGCCATTGTAGTGTGGCTGAACAAAGCGGACATGGTTGATGACGAGGAACTGCTGGAACTCGTAGAAATGGAAGTCCGGGAGCTGCTCAACGAGTATGAGTTCCCCGGTGATGACATTCCTGTGCTCAGCGGCAGCGCCCTCAAGGCCATGGAAGAGCTGCAGGCTGGAGCACCTGGACCCTGGTGCGAGCGTCTTTCGGCTTTGATGGATGCAGTTGACGAGTACATTCCCACGCCTGAGCGCGATGTCGACAAGCCTTTCTTGATGCCTGTTGAGGACGTATTCACCATCACCGGCCGCGGCACAGTAGCCACCGGGCGCGTGGAGCGCGGTACCATTAAGGTTGGTGACGAAGTTCAGATCGTGGGCTTGACCGAAGAGAGCCGCAAGACTGTTGCCACTGGTGTAGAGATGTTCCGCAAGCTCTTGGATCAAGCTCAGGCCGGCGACAACGTAGGTATTCTGCTGCGGGGCGTCGACCGTGACTCCATCGAGCGCGGACAGGTACTGGCTAAGCCAGGTTCCATTACTCCCCACACCAAGTTTGAGGCCGAGGTATACGTTCTGTCCAAGGACGAGGGCGGCCGTCACACTCCGTTCTTTGAAGGGTACCGTCCCCAGTTTTACTTCCGGACCACTGACGTAACGGGAGTAATCCGCCTGCCGGAAGGCACCGAAATGGTCATGCCCGGCGACAACACCAGGATCATGGGTGAACTGATTACACCCATCGCCATGGAAGAAGGTTTGCGCTTCGCGGTACGTGAAGGCGGCCGCACAGTTGGCGCCGGTGTTGTAACCAAGATCCTGGAGTAGTCCCACCGGAGGCTGGGGCCAGAGCTTGGTATGCTGGATAAGTTTGTGTTATCAGGGGGAAAAATCCCCCTTTTCTCTTGGAAATGTCCGGGCCAAGCAGCAAATGCAGGGGAAACGCACGCCTGACGGGGTATTGACACCCGATCTGAAATGTGTTAAATTCTAGGGGTATTTCGACTGTCTGGAGGTGGCGGCTGTGCGTGTCGGTATCACACTAGAGTGTACGCAATGCAAGAACCGGAACTACCGCACTNATAAGAACAGAAAAAACGATCCGGATCGCATTGANCTGAAGAAGTTCTGCAAGTTCTGCAGGACCCATACCGTTCACAAAGAGACCCGATAGGGTGCAGAAGGAAGTGAAGAAAGTGGCATCAGTCCAGAGCAAACCCGCCCTTTGGAATAAGATCACGAAGTTCCTGCGCGAAGTGCGCGGCGAGATGCGCAAAGTGTCTTGGCCNAACCGCAAAGAGCTTGTCACTTATACCATTGTAGTACTGGTCACAGTAGTCATTGTCGCGGTATTCACAGGCGTGGTGGACGTGATCGTGACTGCGATTCTGAACCTATTGAGTCAATTAGGAGGGTAAGACCAGTGCTCTGGTCGGTAGGTCATGAGTGAGAAGGCAGCTGGAGAAAAGAACTGGTATGTGGTGCACACATACTCAGGCTACGAAAACAAAGTAAAGACCGACCTTGAGAAGAGGATCCAATCCATGGAGATGGAGGACAAGATCTTCCAGATCGTTGTGCCCATGGAAGAGGTTGTGGAGTACAAGGACGGGAAGAAAAAGGTCTCCAAACGCAAGGTATTCCCAGGCTACGTGTTGGTGGAGATGATCATGGGCGATGATTCGTGGTATGTGGTCCGCAACACGCCTGGAGTGACCGGCTTCGTGAGCAGCGGGGTTAAGCCCATTCCCTTGGAGAAACACGAGGTGGAGATGATCCTACGCCAGATGGGCATGACCAGGGCGTCCAGTGTTTTTGACAAAGGGGATGCTGTCAGGGTTGTCTCGGGGCCATTCCAAGATTTCACAGGCACCGTTACAGAGGTCAATCCAGAAAAGGGGAAAATGTGGGTCAGCATTTCTATGTTTGGCCGTGATACCCCCGTTGAGCTGGATTTTCACCAAGTAAGTAAGTTGTAGGTTTTTGAGTGGGAGGACGAAAAGTCCGCCATAACCACATTATCGTAAGGGGGTGTATGCGCCGTGGCCAAAAAGGTAAGTGCCTTAATCAAGTTGCAGGTACCAGCAGGCAAGGCTAACCCGGCGCCGCCGGTAGGAACGGCTTTAGGTCAGCATGGTGTCAACATTATGGAGTTCTGCAAAGCGTTCAACGAACGCACTGCCAATCAGGCAGGAATGATCATTCCTGTGGTCATCACAGTCTTTGAAGACCGCACCTTCACGTTTGTGACCAAGACTCCACCGGCATCAGTACTGATCAAAAAGGCTATGAATATTGAGCGCGGTTCCGGTGTGCCGAATCGGGAGAAGGTGGGCACCATTAAGCGCAGTCAGATCAAAGAGATTGCCGAACTGAAAATGCCCGACCTCAACGCGGCAGACCTGGAAGGAGCCATGCGCATGGTGGAAGGTACCGCCAGAAGCATGGGCGTCCTTGTTGAAGACTAACCGGAAGCGCTGTAAATATTAGTGGGAGGATACAATCCGCTAGCACCACAAAGGAGGAAAGAACTGTGGCAAAACGAGGTAAGAGGTATCAAGAGGCTGCTAAGCTCGTTGATCGCCAGAAATTCTACTCGCCTGCCGAGGCCATTGCCTTGGTGAAGCAGTGTGCCACCGCTAAATTTGACGAGACAGTTGAAGTTGCTTTCAAACTGGGTGTTGATCCCAGGCACGCCGATCAGCAGGTGCGCGGCACAGTAGTGCTGCCCCATGGCACNGGGCGGGANGTAAGGGTTTTGGTCTTTGCCAANGCCGACAAGGCGGAAGAGGCCAGGCAGGCCGGTGCCGATTTCGTGGGCGCCGAAGATCTGGCNGAGAAGATTCAGGGCGGCTGGACTGACTTTGATGTGGCCATTGCCACGCCTGACATGATGGGTGTTGTGGGTAAGCTTGGTAGGATTCTGGGCCCCCGCGGCCTCATGCCGAACCCCCGTACCGGAACCGTCACCTTTGAAGTGGCCAAAGCGGTCCAGGATTCCAAGGCAGGTAAAGTGGAGTACCGCGTCAACAAGGAAGCGGGCATGCATGTGCCCATCGGCAAAGTGAGCTTCAGCGACGAGCAGCTCTATGAGAACTTCGTTGCCCTCATGGATGCGGTGGTAAAATCGCGCCCCGCGGCTGCCAAGGGTGCGTTTATCCGTAAGGTTCACCTGTCCAGCACCATGGGACCGGGCGTTCGTCTGAACCCCCAAGAGGCTGTTCTGGCAAAATAGCGCCTAGGTGGGTTGACCCCGCCACGGGTGCATGCTATACTAATCATGCTGTACAAGTGAATAACCAAACCGTAGACAGTCGGTGGCGTCCCTAGACGCCTTAAAGCAGCGGTGCTGCGCCCACCGAGGTTGGAGAGTCAGTTTTCCTGTGAACTTGTGATCTAATTCAGGGATCTCCGCTCGGCTGCGGTAGGTCCCTTTTCTTTTGCATGGGGAGGTGAAACGATGGCAAGACCGGAAAAAGAGGCAATGGTTCAAGAAATTCAAGAGCGTCTCTCCAAGGCACAAGGAGCAGTATTGGCCGATTACCGCGGCCTGAACGCTGAAGAGATGACGCAGCTCCGCCGGGAAGCGAGGAATGCCCAGGTTGAGTTCAAGGTTTTGAAAAACACNCTGGCCATCCTGGCGGCAAAGGCACTGGACATGGATGATTTGGTGCCCTATCTCAACGGTCCCACTGCATTTGCCTTTGGTTACGAGGATCCCGTGGCTCCAGCCAAGGTCCTCGGTGAGTTCGCCAAGAAGAACAAGGCGCTGGAGATCAAAGGCGGGATTGTGGAGGGGCGAGTGGTTGCGGCAGCAGCTGTGACCGATCTGGCGAACCTGCCGGGCAGAGAACAACTTCTCTCCATGGTACTGCGTGGCATGCAAGGGCCCATTTATGGCATGGTCAACGTCCTGCAGGGCAATATTCGCAACTTGGTTTATGCCTTAGAGGCAGTTAGAAAACAAAAAGAAGCAGCTGGTGCATAGCTGCATCCTTAAGGAGGTTAATTTAAGATGACGAAAGAGCAAATTTTGGAAGCTATTGAGAATATGACCGTCCTGGAACTGAGCGAACTGGTTAAGGCTATGGAAGAGAAGTTTGGCGTATCCGCAGCCGCTCCCGTGGCCGTGGCTGCCGCCGCTCCCGCTGCCGCTGCTGAGGCTGCAGAAGAGAAGACCGAGTTTGACGTCATTCTCCAGAGCGCTGGCGAGAAGAAGATCAACGTGATTAAGGTCGTCCGTGAGCTCACCTCCCTTGGTCTCAAAGAAGCCAAGGAACTGGTGGACAACGCACCCAGCCCGGTTAAGGAAGGCGTATCCAAGGAAGTGGCCGAAGAAACCAAGGCTAAGCTGGAAGAGGCCGGTGCAACTGTCGAAATTAAGTAGTCCAGAAAAAGAAGGGACCTCCCCGGTTGGGGAAGTCCCTTTTCTTGGCATATTTGGAGACAAACTCAGATATACATTGCTTGACAACCAAAAACCCCTGTGTTATCATGGACTAGTGTTACCATCCAAGACAAAGGGGGAAAATCCTCCTGCTTAGTCTTTATTCAACATAGAGGTGCGGAATCCTGCTATCGTAAAGAATATTTTCAGAAGGTGTGTCTGGAAAACGAATAGTGAAGCGAGGGGAATTACCCTTGCTTTTCGTCATGTTTTCTAGGATATCGTAAGGAGGAGAGGGCCCTTGGTAGAAGCAAAGCACGTGGGAAGACGGGAGCGCTACAGTTTTGGGAAGATCCGGGAAGTACTGGAGATGCCCGATTTGGTGGAGATCCAGCACAAATCGTACCAGTGGTTTCTGCATGAAGGTTTGCGGGAGATGTTTGATGATGTATCTCCCATCCAGGATTTCACGGGCAATCTAGTCTTGGAGTTCCTGGACTATGACTTTGGCGAGCCCAAGTATGATGTGGAAGAGTGCAAGAACCGCGATGTTACCTATTCTGCTCCCCTTCGTGTGCGAGTGCGGCTGGTCAACAAGGAAACAGGTGAAGTGAAAGAGCAAGAGGTCTTCATGGGTGACTTCCCCCTTATGACCGAGAACGGAACCTTTATTATCAACGGTTCTGAGCGTGTCGTCGTCAGCCAGCTGGTGAGATCCCCGGGAGTCTACTTCAACTTCACCGTGGATACCAGCGGCAAGAAGCTCTTTTCCGCGAACATAATTCCCAACCGCGGTGCTTGGTTGGAGTTTGAAACCGACTCCAACGACGTGATTTGGGTGCGCATTGACAGGACCCGCAAACTCCCCGCCACCGTCCTCATCCGCGCCGTTGGCTTAGGCAGCGACGCTGCCATCCGGGAGGCGTTTAACGACGCGCCTGAGATTCTAGCCACCCTGGAAAAGGATAATACCCAATCTGAAGCTGAAGCAATGATCGAGATTTACAAACGTCTGCGCCCCGGGGAACCTCCCACGGAGGAGAGTGCCCGCGGGCTGTTTTCCACGCTCTTTTACGAGCCCAAGCGCTACGATCTGGCAGGCGTAGGCCGCTACAAGATCAACAAAAAGCTCCGCCTCACCGAGCGGCTGGTGGGCCGGGTGAGCACTGAGAATGTGGTGCATCCCGAAACCGGCGAGGTGATTGTGGAGCGGGGCCAGAAGATGACCCGTCGGCAGGCGGAGCAGATCCAGCAGGCGGGGATCAATGCTGTACTGCTTACCACCAGGGAAGGCAGGCAGATTAGGCTGTTTTCCAATGAACAGCCCGATGCATCCCTAACAGTGATCACTCCCGGCGACATCCTCGCCACCATCAATTACATGGTNGGCTTGGCTGCGGATATCGGTTCAGTGGACGATATTGACCACCTGGGCAACCGCCGCCTGAAAAGCGTAGGCGAGCTGCTGCAGAACCAGTTCCGCATCGGCTTGAGCCGNATGGAACGGGTAGTGCGGGAGCGCATGACCATCCAGGACGTGGATGTGATCACTCCCCAGGCCTTGATCAATATTCGTCCTGTGGTTGCCGCCATTAAGGAGTTCTTCGGTTCCAGCCAGCTTTCCCAGTTCATGGATCAAACCAATCCCCTTTCCGAGCTGACCCATAAGCGCCGTCTAAGCGCCTTGGGGCCAGGCGGCTTATCCAGGGACCGTGCGGGGTTTGAGGTCAGGGACGTGCACCACTCCCACTACGGCCGTATGTGCCCAATTGAGACCCCCGAGGGTCCCAACATCGGTTTGATCGGCGCTCTCTGTACCTATGCCCAGATTAATGAGTACGGCTTCATTGAGACGCCCTACAGGGTGGTGGAAAACGGGCTGGTTACCGATGAAATCCGTTATCTAACGGCCGATGAGGAAGACGTCTTCCGCGTGGCCCAAGCCAATGAACCCACCACCGAAGAAGGCAGGTTTGCCGGGTCCAAGGTCACTGTGCGCGAGGGCGAAGAGATCAAAATGGTTCCCGCGGAGACAGTGGACTTCATGGACGTTTCGCCTAAGCAGATCGTTAGTATCGCCACCGCCCTCATTCCCTTCTTGGAAAACAACGAGGGAGCCCGGGCACTCATGGGCGCCAACATGCAGCGCCAGGCCGTGCCCTTGGTGGATGCGCAAGCTCCCATCGTGGGTACGGGAATGGAATACAGGGCCGCAGTTGACTCCGGCGCTGTTGTCCTGGCCAAAAACGAAGGTGTTGTGGAAAGAATCACCGGCCGGGAGATTGTGGTCAGGACTGCCCAAGGCGTGGACCGCTACAGACTCAAGAAGTTCGAGCGTTCTAACCAGGGAACGTGTATTAACCAGAAGCCCATCTGCTATGTGGGCCAGCGGGTGAAAAGGGGCGATGTGCTCGCGGATGGTCCGTCCACGGATCAAGGTGAGCTGGCCCTGGGCCGCAATGTACTGGTCGCGTTTATGCCCTGGGAAGGCTACAACTACGAGGACGCCATTTTGATCAGCGAAGAGCTGGTGAAAGAAGACGTCTTTACGTCCATTCACATTGAGGAGTATGAAGCCCAAGCCCGCGATACCAAGCTGGGGCCTGAGGAGATCACCCGTGATATTCCCAACGTGGGCGAAGA
>JGI24711J26586_10002404_pt1 | contig 13328 bp, 10 predicted proteins | sample BioPla3DNA1_FD_26586 | JGI IMG/M metagenome (IMG submission 26586)
CGGACAGGCTGTCGGCTCCGCCGGACCTACCTCCGCTTACCGGATGGACGGCATTGCGCCGCTGCTTCTGGACCGGGGACTCAAAGGGATGATCGGAAAAGGGCTGCGCGGTGCAGCCGTGATTGAGTCGATGAAAAAGAACCGCGCGGTGTATTTTACGGCCGTGGGGGGTGCGGCGGCACTGATTTCCAAGTCGATTGTATCCAGTGAGGTGGTTGCCTACGAGGACTTAGGTCCGGAGGCCATACACCGCTACGAAATACAGGATTTCCCCGTTTTCGTCACAATCGATGCCAACGGCAACAATTTGTACGAAACAGGCCCCGCAGGCGCCTGCGGCGCAATGAAATCGGCCTACGGCCGGTGAAATCCAGCACGCAAACGATGTTGTTACTGTCAATCGAAGGAAACAACGCTTGAATCGTTTGCGTGCTGGATGAAATATCATCGCGTGTCGCTTCGCTCACGCTCGTGNATGAAATACACGGCCTTCGCCGCGTGTGAAGCGGAAGGATGGATATTGTAGTGGCCGCATTCCATATCGGCCACGGGCCAAACGTCTGCCTATGGATTATGATCCGACGTTTTATGGTATAAAGCCCTTGTGCCGCAGGTAGAAGAGCAGGGCGATTTGGGCTGCGGCGAGCAGGGGGATCAGTAGGAAAAATTTGGGCTTTTTCGTTTTATGCCGGAATAAAAGCATGGCAAGATAGGCGCCGGGTGCGCCGAAGGCAGCCGCTGAAAGAAGCAGGATGCGTTCGGGTATGCGGCGTTTTTGTTTTTTGGATCGGTATTTGTCGATTCCGAACAGGAAAAGAACCCACAGATTGTAAAAAATGATAAGATAAGGCATGCAAAACTCCTTTCGTACGCGAGAGAAAGTTACGCTATTATTGTACAACAAAGGTGGGTATTGGGGATGCGGACTTTTTTTGGAAAACACTATGGCTGGGCGATCGTGGCGGCTTCTTTTGTGTATTTGTCGTTCACATGGGGGATTGTATTCAACACAAACAGCCTGTTTTTGGTGCCGATTGAACAGTCTCTGGCTATCGGGCGGGCGCAGACAATGGTGGCTATCACGCTGCGCGGTGTCGCAATGGTGATCGGGGCATTTGTTTCCGGGTATCTGTATGACCGCTACGCGTTTATGCGGATTTTCCGGCTGTCGTCGATGCTGTTGGTCATTACGTATGCTCTGATTGCCGCCGTTCGCACGCCGATGCAGTATTATATTCTTTCCACCTTGCATATTATGTTTATGGGGATTGCAGGTTTCATTCCGGTTACCATGATGGTCAACCGCTGGTTCGCGGCAAAGACTGGTACCGCAATGGGTTTTGCTTTGCTGGGATCCGCCATCGGCGGAATGCTTTTGAGTCCGGTGGCAGGCTGGCTGATTCCTGTATGGGGCTGGCGGATGGTAAATCTTCTTTTTGCGCTGGCGATGTTTCTTGTGGTAGGGATATGCACATTTTTTGTGTTTGCAAAGGAGCCGGCTGATTTTGGTTTAACCCCATACGGGACAGCAAACGATGGCACAGATTCCTTTACCGACGTGATCCGTCCGGATCCGCAACCCTTGGGTCGGCTCGTTTTTGTTCTGATCATTATAGGCATTGTGCTGATGAATGCAAGCCTGACGCTTCTTATGACCAATACCTCTCCGCATTTGCAGGCGGAGGGATTCAGCTTGGAAAAAACGTCTCTTGTGATGTCGATCATTATGTTTTCGATGGGGTTCGGAAAAATTGCGCTCGGCGTTTTGTACGATGCCGTCGGCATGCGATTGGCAACTTTGATAACCGCTGCGGCTTTTCTTTTCGGTTACGGCGGATTACTGTATCCGCATTTGCCGTTTGCCATCTGGCTTTCCGCATTGGGCACGGGTTTTGGCTCTACCTTTAACTCCCTGGCTCCGCCGATTTTTGCCCGCGCACTGTACGGAGTCGGGCAGTTTACGCGGATCAATGCGTTTTTTCAGGCGGTGGGAGGGGTCGGGTCGGTGTTGGCGCCGGTCGTTGTGGGCGCTTTGTATGACCGGCACGGCGACTATACAGCCATCTTTCGCCTGTTCTTATTTTCCATTGCCGTTACGATGCTTATCTGGGTTTTTGCGTTACCCGGTAAAGCAAAAGATGCTTAAAATGTACAGGGATAAAGAAATTTTATCTCGTACTGATAATTATTAACCATTGAAGTATATGTGTTTTTATGGTATGTTTAAACAAATACTAAGAAAGGAGCTTGTTATGAAAAAATTTGCTTTCATTGCGGTATTGCTCTTGTTTATTGTTCTGCTTGCGGCGTGCGGGAGAGGCGATCCGGATGCGGTACAGCAGGCGAATGAGAATTATGATCCCGGCCAGGCGCGACTGGACGAAGGAAATGTACAGGCGATTATGGACAAAACGAAAGAGGAATTCAGCAGAAATGACGTGAACTTCTTTACGTATCGCTTCAAAGACGGGAACCTTCGCATGAATGCACGGCTGTTAAATGAAGAGATTGAAGAAGAATTCATTCAAACTTTTGCCGATGCGTTTCGTAATTCGCAGGCGGAAACACTGGAGATCGAGCTGAAAGATCACGGCACCTACAATATTCCGCTGGCAGAAGAAACCGACGACTATTCGCAGTATTTTACACCCGCTGAATAAAACCATTAAGCGCATGAATCACTTAATGCGCTTTTTTTGTGCCTACGAGGGAGGCGCCTAAGGCGCAATGAAATACCTCGCACGCGCGGCGCTTTGCGCGTCCGGCTTGTGCTCGGTGCAATATACGCGGTGTGCCCCGCGTGTTCAGCGGTAGGATTGATATTGTAGTGGCCGTATTCCATATCGGCCACGCGCCAAACGTCCGCTGAACGACGCATAGGGGGTCGAAATACCATAGCTCCACGCAGCGGTGATTTAAAGATCGCCGAGCGAACCGAACCCCCTGTCCAATGGTTGGATTGTGTTACAAAATGCACAGCGATGCGCTTTTTTTGTGTGCTTTGTTATAATGGAACTAAGATGGCAAAGGAGATGAATATGAGAGTACGTAAAGCGGTGATCCCCGCCGCCGGTCTGGGGACGCGTTTTTTACCGGCTACGAAAGCGCAGCCGAAGGAGATGTTGCCGATTGTAGATAAGCCGACTTTGCAATATATTGTGGAAGAAGCGGTGGCATCGGGGATTGAAGAAATTCTTTTGATAACCGGGCGCGGCAAGGCATCTATTGAGAATCATTTTGACAAGTCTGTGGAACTGGAGATGGTGCTGGAGCAAAGCGGAAAGACAGAGCTGTTGGAACTGGTGCGAAAGGTCTCCGATATGGCCGATATCCACTATATACGGCAGAAGGAACAAAAGGGTTTGGGACATGCGGTATACTGTGCCAAGCATTTTGTCGGCAATGAACCTTTTGCGGTGCTTCTGGGGGATGATGTTGTATACAGTGAAACCGAACCGGCTCTGGCGCAGCTGATGCATGTTTATGAGAAAAAGCAGTGCAGTGTGCTGGGTGTTCAGGAAGTACCGGAAGAGCAGGTAAACAAATACGGCATTCTGAAAGGGATCCCGCAGGAGGACGGCACGGTTTTAGTAGAGGATTTGATTGAAAAACCCCGTCTTGCCGATGCGCCCTCGCGAACCGCGGTGTTGGGTCGCTATGTACTGACGCCTTCGATTATCGATGTGCTGGAGGAGACAAAACCCGGTGTCGGAAATGAAATCCAGCTGACGGATGCGATACTGACTTTAGCGAAGCGGGAAGCGGTTTATGCGAAGGCCTATGAAGGACGACGCTATGACGTGGGTTCAAAAATGGGATTTTTGGAGGCAACGGTGGAGTACGCGTTGCGCGACCCGGCCTTATCTGCGGATTTCCGGGCGTATCTGCGCCGGATGTGCGCCGGGCAGTGAGAGGACGAAGATGAATATTAACTGGTATCCGGGGCATATGAAAAAGACCCGCGAGATGATCCTGCAGGAACTGAAGCTCGTGGATCTGGTGTATGAAATGGTGGACGCGCGGATTCCTGTAAGCAGCCGAAACCCGGATATCGATGAACTGATCGGGGAGAAACCGCGCATACTTTTACTGAACAAGGCGGATCTGGCAGATGCGGGGGGAACGAAGGAGTGGATGCGTTATTTTTCGGAGCGCAAGATCCCCTGTGTTGCGATTGATACACCCCGCAGAAAGGGCTTTTCCACTTTGTTTTCGTTGACGGAAGAGGCAATGCAGGCGAAAAAGGCGCGCGATGCAGGCCGCGGGATTAAAAATACGCGCACGCGCGTGATGGTGGCAGGGATCCCCAATGTGGGAAAGAGCAGTCTGATTAATCGGATTGCGGAAAAAAAGAGCGCCAAGACCGGCAATAAGCCGGGTGTCACAAAAAGCAAGCAGTGGATCCGTGCACAAAACCATATGGAACTGCTGGATACGCCGGGGGTTTTATGGCCGAAACTGGGCGAGGAGAAAACGGCTTTGCATCTTGCTTTTACCGGTGCAATCACCGACCGTATCCTGGATGAGGAAACGCTCGGGTACCGGCTTTTGGAGCTGGGAACCAGGCGGCGTTTTGCGGGAATGATCGATCGGTACGGGGCACCGGAGGAGGACACGCTGGCCTATATGGAAAAAATCGGACGCGCGCGCGGCTATTTGCTGCGGGGCGGTTTGATTGATTACGAAAAAACCGGACAATTGCTTCTGGATGAATTTCGAGGAGGTCTATGGGGCGGCATTACGCTCGAGACGCCATGAAATGGGATGTGTCACTGGAATATAAATACGGAAAACTGATCGGCATAGATGAAGTCGGAAGGGGCTGTCTGGCCGGGCCGGTGGTGTCGTGTGCGGTGGTGATGCCAAGCAACAGTTTTATTCAGGGCGTGAGGGACTCCAAACGCCTCAGCTCGAAAAAAAGAGAGCAGCTTTCCCGCCTGATCCGGCTGACTGCGATCGGGATCGGTTACGGAATCGCGGAACCGGAAGAAATCGATCGAATCGGTATCCGGCCGGCGGTGCAGCTAACGATGCGGCGTGCGGTGGAGTCTTTGGTCGAAAGCTGCCGTATGCCTTGTCATATTGCGTGCGATTACGAGACCGTCCCTTTACCGATTCCGCAGACGGCGGTCATTCACGGGGATGATACGATGTATCCGATTGCCTGTGCTTCCATTCTGGCCAAGGTTTACAGAGACCGGATGGCCGCTGCCTGGGATGCACAGTATCCCGGTTATGCACTGGGACAGAACAAGGGTTACGGGACCGCGCAGCACCGGGCAGGGATCGACCGGCTGGGTCTCACACCGCTGCATCGACGCAGCTTTTGTAAAGCATGGAGCTTCGAATGAAAAAATGTGTGTATACAGATGCGCTTTTGCGGGCAAACGTCCGGATTGTTTCAACCCGCTGGCAGGTGGAGGCATGTACGGCACAGGCAAGAAATCCTGCGGGGATTACCGCCGGACAAAACGCCTTAAGTCTCGAGTCGTTTGCCGCACAAATCCACCCGGCAGAAACGGTGGATCGCGCAACGGCGCTTTGGTTTTTGCGGGACTTATTGCGTACCATACCGGTCGGGCGCTATCAGCGTATTGCAAAGGAAGCGGGGTTTCCCGCCGTTTTGTTCGGATGGATCAGCACGCTGATCGGAGAAAAGATTGAACCGGATGCATTGGCCGGCCCGCAGAAGGATTTGCGGGCCTTGTATGCTGCGTATCTTTCGCGTTTAAAAGAAAGGGGTTTGCTCAGCCGGGAAATGGCCATTGCCGCTGCAGCGGAAAAGGCGGCGAAGGAAACCGTAGGGACGATAAACGTATCGGGTTTTATCGATTTTCGGGCGGTAGAGATGGATTTTTTGGACGCCTTGGCCGAGAAAAACGAGATTACGGTCGTACTGCAAAAATATGGTGCCAATGCCTTTGTCAAAGCCCGGGAGGCGGCGTTTCGACGGCGTGGCTGGCAGGTGGAAGAACAGGCTGCTGTACATAAGGAACCACCCAAACGGCTTTTGTCTGCACCTACGCATGCGCTTTCAGCCCGTGCGGCTTTAGGTGAAGCGGCAAGCGCTGCCCAACGGGGAGAGAGTTTTGATTTTGTCGTATCGGATGCACAAACCGCCCGCGCGCTGATGCAAGAGGCGGAAAATGCCCATCTCGTGTTGGCACGACCGCAGGCGGGAACGGCTTTGCAGACACATGTGGGGCGTGATGCACTTGCGCTGTTGCGTATGTGTCAGAGACCGGATGCAGCGACGATGGATAAAAGACGTGCCCTGCGGTCGTTTCCTTTGCTGGAAAAAGAGGAAACGGAAGAACCGGACGCCGAACGCCGATGGGCAGAAGAACGAAGGAACATGGTGGATCCGATTGCTTTTTTGCGACAGAAAATTGCGGTGTTTCAGACAGAAGTATTTCCGGAACTGCTTCAGACATCGGACAAAGCAGCCGGTGAATGGCATGCGGCAGAAGCGGTTAAAAATGCATTGCGCAAAATGGATAATGGGGTCCGGGTTGATGGCAGAGAGGCGGAACTTTTTTTACACGATACGCTGGAAGATACCCCGGTTTTGCAGGGAGGTGCACAAAAAGGCGTGCGCCTGCTTTTGCTGCAGGAGAGTGCGAACCTGCAATCGGATCATCGGATTTTTGTCGGTTTTGACCGTGATTTTCCACCGGTTTCGTCGGAGAATTTTCTTTTGCGTGGCCGCTTTGCACAAAAAGGGGCGGTTCTTGCTTTGGACATACAGTTTTCCAAAGAAAAACTCCGCGTAGAAGATGCGCTGTTTCATGCAAAAAAAGCAAGCTTTGTGTTGTTGCGCGGCGAAGAAGGTTTGTCGGTATCCCCTCTTTTGTCGGAGGTTCTGCCGGAAGGAGAAGACGCAAGTCTTAACTCGCGTTTGCCTGTTTCAGATAGGCTTTTTTCCGAGAAGGCTTTTCGTATGTTTGCCGCAGCACAGGGTACAGAAAACGATGTGTACGGAGCATACCGAAAAAACCGCAACCGGTACGGAACGGCGGGCACAGGCACAGGCGGGCCGTATTCCGCCTCGTCTTTGAACACCTTTGTCCAATGTCCGTATCGCTATTGGCTGCAATATGTGCTGAAGGCGGAATCGTTTGAAAGCAATTTGTATATGGCGCGCGGCAATTGTATGCATGCAGTTTTGTCGGCTTATATGGACGAAAAACGGGATGTGATCAATGCGCAGTTGGCGGCAGGGAAGGAACCGCAGATCGAAGAAGCGCGTGTCCGGGATCTTACAGAGTCTTTTGCCGAAGACGCCGATCCCCCGATTCCGTCCGGCCTTTTGCGGGAAATGGCGGAGGAACTGATCGCGTATCTGCAGATGGATATGCGGCGTATAGCCTCTGTGCCGTATTACCGGGTCGGTCCGACAGAAAAGCCTTTTTCATTTTCTATCGGAGAAGGGGACGGCCGTATTTGGCTGGAAGGAAAAGTGGACCGTTCAGACTGCGGGGACAATAAGGAAAACGAGTGGATTGTTGACTATAAAACAGGTGGCACAATCGCAAAAACCGCTATAGAAAACGGCAAGGATTTTCAATTGCCTTTATACAGTATGAGCCGTACCCCAAATGCCTATGTGTATTACGGATATCTCAGAAAACCGGATATCGGCGCGGTATATATGCCTGAAGCGTATGATTACGGGAAGAAAAAACCCTTTAGCCAAGAAGAATGGGCCGAGGTACTGGAGCATACCGGGGACCGGATTTTCGCGATCGATCAGAGTATACGAAACGGACAGTTCGGGATTACGCCATCGGTTGCATCGTGTGCCTATTGCCCGTTTGCTCCGGTATGCCGCAAAGGAGAATCAGCATGAGATTTAATCGGCAGCAGCAGGAAGCGATACAAACGATCGATAGGAATATTGCCCTTGTGGCCGGCGCAGGGACCGGGAAAACCGCGGTGCTGACGGAACGGTTTATCACTTTGCTTAAGAAAGGGACGCTTCCTAAAAATCGGGCGCTGTCTTCTATTGCCGCTATTACTTTTACGGAAAAAGCGGCCGATGAGATGAAAAAGCGTATTCAGGACCGGCTCCAGACTGAACAGACGCATTTGCCTCTGCGCGGTCAGCATGATTTTCGCATTTCCACTATCCACGGCTTTTGTGCGCGGATCCTGCGGGATGATCCGGCCGGAGCGGGTGTAGACCCGCTGTTTACGGTGCTGGAAGAAGCCGAGGCACAAAAAATGCTGACAGGCGCCATGACAGAGGCCTATGCGCGTCTGGTAATCGATGCAGATGAGGGTATGCTGATCCGCCACGCTTGGCATGCGCACAATGCGTTTCTATCCGATGCGGTTCAGCTCTACCATCGTTTGCGGGCCGGTGCCGCAGATCNCGAACGGGTACATAAAAACAGCACGGCGTATCCGGGCTATGCAAAGGAGAGGGATTCGTGCCTGAAAGATAAACTCTTGCAGTATCTGAAAACGGCCGGCAAAAACCAGAAACTGTATAAATTCCTTACAGAAAACGGCGGCGAAACAGAAATTACACAAAGCAAGGAAAGCCGCTTGAAACTGGTCTCGCTTCTGGTGCAGGCGGACCCGTTCGGTACAGCGAAGGGCGTGGCGGAGATAAAAGATATGGTGTACCATTGCGCGGCGGATTCGGAAACGGAGTTCAAGCAGGCCGGCGACTTTCTGTTTGCCCTTTTGGCCGAAGCGGGCCGAATCTACACGGCAGACAAAAAAAGAAAGGCCGGTCTGGACTATGATGATCTGCAGGAAAAGGCACTCTGCCGCCTGCGGGATCCGGAGGCATTGCGCGCATGGCAGGATGAGATCCGCTATCTGATGGTGGACGAATGCCAGGATATAAACGATATGCAAAAGGAGATTTTCTACGCCCTCTGCACCAAAGAGAAGCCGCTGGACCGGAACAATCTTTTTGTCGTCGGGGATCCGCGTCAGTCTATCTACGGTTTTCGTTATGCGCGGGCGGAATTGTTTGAGCAGCTGCAAAAGGATGTGACGGATTCCGGCGGGGCGGTTTTGTCGATGAGCACCAATTACCGCTGCAGCCCGGAGATCATCTCTTATGTGAACGGGGTGTTTCGCCCGTATTTTCCGAAGCTGGAAGAGCTGCAGGCAGGTGGCGATGCAAAACACGTCTGTATCGAATGGTGCGCAGGCGAAGACAAAGAGTCGATCACACCCGAAGCGGATGCGGCCCGCGTGTGCGACAAGGTGGCGGAACTGCTGCATAATGGGGAAGCACCCAATGATATCGGGCTGCTGTTTCGCTCATCGGCACGGATGCATCTGTACGAAAATGAACTGAAACGGGCCGGGATTCCCTGCGTGAACCTTTCTTCCAAATCGTTCTGGAACCGGCAGGAAGTGCTGGATCTGTTGGCGGCGGTGCTCGTAGCCACAAACAGCGCGGACACGGTGTGGTGGCTGGCGTTTTTGCGCTCGCCCTTTGCCGGTGTGTCCGACCGGGAATTGCTTAGCTGGAATGCCTATGGGGACAATTGGGAAGAGCGGCTGATCGGAGCAAAATATAAGGCGAAAAAGGCAGAGGCGGTTTTGGCCCGGATCCGCGAATACAGAGAGCGGCTTCGTCTGGACAGTTTGCCCTGTCTGGTGACGGATTTGCGGCGCGAATACGATGTGTACTGCGCGGCAGAACCCGATGCGGAACGCAGACTGGCGAATCTGGATGCCTTGCTTGCGTGGCTCTACGATCGCCAGGAGCAGGATAATCCTGCGCCGGAGCAGTTGGCTGAAGACTGGCTTTGGCATACCGGTGTGGAAGAAGAGGAAGCCGAACAGGCAGACACAGAAGGCGGGGCTGTGACGCTGATGACGATTCATAAGGCGAAAGGGCTGGAAAAGCGCGTCATTTTTCTTGTAGGCATTGATGCAAATACATCCGGTTTTTCGGATGCATTCCTGTATGACGAGAATCGCGTATACATTAAGGGTTCTGCCGGGCATGCACTGGCCGGGAAAAGGCAGCGTCAGCGGGAAGAAGAAGAGGAACGCCGCATATTGTATGTTGCCCTGACGCGGGCAAAAGAGTCCCTGTATCTGACCTCGCATACCGGAAAGAACCAGAGTTTTTATAAAACGCTGAAAGAAGCAGGCTACGACCCGGCCGGATTGCCCGCAATGCACACACAGAAACCGGCAGCTATGCCGCAAAGAAAAGCCCGTGTGCATGTCAAACCTGTGCGTTTTACTTTTCCTAACCCGCCCTTGCAGACACGGGCTTTTAGCGCATCGCAATGGATGCAGTTTCTTTCCTGCAAGCGCGCCTGGTATCTGCAGTATAAGCTTTTTATCCATGCAGATCCGCCGACGGTTTCCGTATTACCCGATGAGGAGGCTATAAACACGGACTACCGTTTGGCAGGGCATAAGAAGGGGAGTTTGTTTCATGCTCTGGCGGAAGCACCCGACGATGTGGATCCAGAGTCGCAAATCCATGCATTGGCCCGGCGATACGGGGTAGAGCCGTCTGCTAAGGAGATCGCACAATTGAAAACGTGGCTGCATCATGTCCGGACATATCCCTTTCAGGGACAGACAGCACACGAACAGGATTTTGACTGGGAACGCAACGGTTTTTTGTGGACGGGGTCGGTAGATCTGGTAGAAGACGGTCCGGTGTTTCGGATTTATGATTTTAAGACCAATCAGAAAAAAGCGGGTTTAACCAAGTATATTCCGCAAATGCAATTGTATGCTTTGGCGATGCGCGCTCTAACCGGACGGGTGCCGGAGGCTGTTTTGTGGTGGCTGCCGGGAAACGAGCAGATTCCCGTGGATGTATCGGATGCGGCTTTGCAAAAAGCGGAAGAACAGATGGATGCTTTTACTTCCTATGTGACAAGGCAAACCGATTGGGCCGCTTATCCTTGTACCGAGAGTTGTCCCGCATATTGCCGAAGTAAAAATCTCTGCGATGCATTGTCCGAATAACCTTCAAATGGGTATATATGGGTCATAATTCTATACACGACTGAAACAAATGGAGGAGACACCGATGAAATGGCAGGGTAGAAGACAAAGCAGCAATGTAGAGGACCGCAGGGGACAGCGTGGAGCCGGCGGCGGTCGCGGCATGCCCATGGTTCCGATCGGGGGCGGGCTGGGCNCTGGGCCTGATTATTATGGTTATACTCTTTTTCTTGCAAGGCGGACTGGGTGGCGGTACGCAACCGGCCCAGCAGCAACCGGCGAATCTGCCGACATCGGCAGAAGAAGAGCAGATGTACGAATTTGCAAAAGTCGTTCTGGCCGACACGGAAGATGTCTGGCATGATCTGTTTGCGGAGCAGGGGTATGCGTACAGTGAACCGACACTGGTCGTATTTACAGACTCCGTACAATCGGCCTGCGGTGTGGCCGGTTCTTCCACCGGACCTTTCTATTGTCCGGGGGACCATAAACTGTATATTGACCTTTCTTTCTTCCATGAACTGTCCACCAAGTACGGCGCGTCGGGCGAATTTGCCATGGCTTATGTAATTGCCCACGAGGTGGGGCATCATGTACAGACGCTTTTGGGCTTGACGGATCAGGTATTTTCCTTAAAGGACAGGATGTCTGAGAGTGAGTTCAACCGGTATCTGGTACGCTTTGAATTGCAGGCGGACTATTTTGCTGGCGTATGGGCGCATCATATCGGGCAAAAAGGGTATCTGGAAGCCGGCGATATCGACGAAGCATTAAATGCTGCGTATCAAATCGGAGATGATACGCTGCAAAAACGCAGCCAGGGCTATGTCGTTCCCGACAGCTTTACGCACGGAACCTCCGAACAGCGCAGCGGCTGGTTTAAGAAGGGCTACGAATACGGCACGATTGCCGACGGCGACACCTTCAATATGGAAGACCCCCGGTAAGGAGAAAGGCATGCGATATTTTACCGCCCGTATCAACGGCGAACACAAACCCGGAGTGGCCATGGGAAACAAGGCCGCTCTTTTTTCCGATTTGGGCATAGAGGAAAAGAGCCTGCTTGCCTGGCTGCAGAAGGAAGAAGCAGCCCCTTCTTTTCGTGAAGAATCCTTCCAAAGGGATTTGCAGGAGCTGGTACTTGCATCGCCGATTGTACACCCGCCGCATGATATTTTATGTGTCGGGAAAAACTATATGGAACATATCAAAGAACTGCGCGGGGATCTGGGTGAGGAACCGATCCGCCCGGTTCCGCATTATTTCGGAAAAAGATGCAGCGAGGCACTTGGTCCGACGGATGCGATCCGCGGGTTTTTTTCGCTGGATGCAGGCCTGGACTATGAAGTGGAACTGGCTGCGGTAATCGGAAAGACCGGCAGAGACATCCCACAGGACAAAGTCTGGGACTATCTGTTCGGTTTTACGGTGCTCAATGATTTGTCATCGCGCACCCTGCAGAATCATCATGTGCAGTGGTATCGGGGCAAGTCACTGGACGGTTATACGGTAATAGGACCCTGGATTGTAGATAAAGAAGCTTTCACTCGTCCGCTCAAGTTGGAACTTACCACGCATGTAAACGGCGAGCTGCGGCAAAAGGCCAATACGGAACAGATGATTTTTTCTCTGGAAGAGTTGGTGTCGGAGCTTTCGCAAGGGATCACACTCCGGCCGGGCGATATGATTGCAACCGGGACCCCGTCCGGTGTGGGGATGGGGTTTTCTCCGCCGCGCTTTTTGCAAAAGGGCGACTGTGTGCGCATGGAGATTGAAAACATCGGTGTATTGCAGAATCTCGTAACGGATGCTTGACAATGCGGTAGCGGTACACTATACTACAGTTATTCTATAGAACGACTGAGAAGAGGAAAGTAGGTCGGCGAAACTTCTGCAGAGAGCCCGGACACGGTGAAAACGGGCGAAGGGAAACCGTCTGAAAATGGCCTTGGAGTCTTGCGTTGAGATCTTCGGATTCAGGCGCAACGTGTGCACACGATAGCGTGCCGGGGTATGAATTCGTACCCGATGAGATCCGTTTTGTGAAAAACGGATGAATATGGGTGGTAACGCGAGTTTCTCTCGTCCCATAACGACGGTTATGGGACGGGAGTTTTTTTATTGGGAGGATGTATGCTGGAAGTAAAGAATGTGAGCAAGGCGTTTCCTGTGAAAGACGGAAAGCTGCACGCGGTGCGCGATGTCAGTTTCCGGGTGGCACAGGGAGAAATATACGGGATAATCGGCCTGTCCGGTGCGGGAAAGTCGACCCTTTTGCGTTGTATCAACGCTTTGGAGCGGCCGGATACCGGAGAGATCCTCTTCGACGGGGACAATCTGCTGACGATGAAAGAGGAGGCGCTGCTGCAAAAAAGAAAAGAAAT